>Ga0366817_10177_pt1 | contig 25982 bp, 9 predicted proteins | sample TotcelFGM3001N13_FD_207092 | JGI IMG/M metagenome (GOLD analysis project Ga0366817, IMG submission 207092) | Enriched cells from coal bed in the Powder River Basin, Montana, United States - Total cells FGM rep3 HSBNCT.FGM.300.1.N13 ...
GGATCGAGTAACAATCTGCAAGAACATCAAGACCTTAAAAACCTCAGAGTTATGGAAAGATGAAGATTTATGGTCCTTTGATGATGAGATTTGGCGGGTGGTTCCAATAACTTACTACGGCAAAGGCTTCGGCTGGTAAAAGGAGGCATGGCATGGCTTACAGTGCGGCCCAAGATGAAACGACTGCGGAAAGGGCTCGACTCTACGCAGAAAAAGGGGTGACCCAGGAAGAAGTCAGGCAAAGCGGGACCACCGAGCGCGAGATGATGAAAACGCCGGGGGCCTTCTCATACTCCGGGACCCCCGGCCAGTTCCGGCGCACGCCTAACGATAAGGGCGCAGACGTCCAGGCTTTCACCAAGGCATCTCTGGCAGGCAAGCGGCTGGGTGATGAGAGCTCCTATGGCGGCCAGGCCCCCTTGCGGCCAGAAGAGATTGCTCAGTCTGACGGCCGGGTAGGACAGGGGCAGCAAGACTTCACCAAGCCGATCCAGGTGATCCGGCGCCTGATCTCCACCTATCAGGGTCCGCAGGCAGGCGAGGAATTTGCTTCCCCCGGGCAGGCGGCGCAGGCTTTCCGGAGGGACAACGGGGCTGATTTCGTACCGGAGGGTGGGGCTAAACTGGCTATGCAGCAAGCAGGGAAACTGGAAGAGATAGCGGCCCAGGGGAAAAGCCAGGAGGCGGGCATGGCCGGCGACCTGATGACCCGCAAGCGCAACTCCGAAGCCTTTATGAATCGCATCCAGAGTGATCCGAGGTTTTACAAGGAGACTCCGGAAGGGTTACAACCCGTGATCCCGGGCCTGGGCCAACTGCTCCTGGGATTCAAGGCCATGGGCGAGGCAGACCCTGAGAAGGCTTTTCAGGCTTTTGAGGCCCGGGCCACACGCCACATAGATGAGGCGACACATATCAACGACCAGGGCATCACCAAGGCCGTAGAGAACCTCACGAAAGCCGGGTACACCTTGACGCCGGGGCAAAAGGCATGGCTGGCAATGCCACAAGCCAATCCCGAAGAGGAGAAAAAACGCCGGGATACCATTTTGCAGTGGGTCAATCCAACAGCTATTCCCGGGCAGACAGGGGCCGGGGCCCCTGCCCAACCGCCTGCCGCCCAACCGTTGCCATTGAGTACCAGGGGCATTGATATTCAGTCGCTTCAGAATAGAGTGGGCGGCGATATGGGGCAACCGAAACCGCTCGCTCCCCCCTCTGCCACATTTCTCAGGCCCGACCAAATGGGTGCTCTGACTGAACAGTTCCAGCGTCAGGCGGCGGAAAAGAACAAGCTCTCCGCTCTTTCAAGGGAAACAGAGGATCGCCTTAGGGCATATTAAGAGGTCGAGATGGCATTGAATCCGCTTCTCCCGGAAGAAGGAACCCTAACCCCTCTTGCCGGGGACAAGCCCAAAATTCCTGACTTCATTTCCGAGGCTCCGACAAAAGCCCCCGGGTCTCCCTCCGTTCCGCAGGGGAAGATCGCAGGCTTCATCCCTGAGGCAACGGGGCAGGGCAAACCTGCGGACTTCATCCCCGAGGCCTCCCTGGAATCCATGACTCCTGAACAGCAGGATGCTGTCAGCCGCGTTGACCGGCTTCTGGCTAAAGGTGAGGCGGCGAGGACCGAGGTGGACCGGTCTTACCCCGGAGAAATAGCGGCGAGCTTCGGGCGTGGAGCGGTTTCTGTGGCCAAACTCCCTGTCCAGGTTGCGAAGATCATCGGGGCAGACGTCCTTGGGAGCAAGACGGTTAAAAAGGCCACCGAGCCTATTTTGGAAAGCATGGAGGACTTTGCGGAATCTCCCCTTCTCAAGCCGGGGAAGGAGGCCGGGGGCAAGCCGATAGACCTGGACCGGATCATCTCAAACCCCCGCGAGGTCATCGGGCAGATAACTTCTCAGGCCACCAACCCGCGGTTTTGGGCTTCACAGTTACCGGAAGGGGCTATGAGTATGGTCCCGGCTATCTTGGGAGCGTGGGCTCCCCGGGCCGTGGCTTTGTCGGGCAAGCTGGGGGTCGCCCTGGAAGCGGCCCAGGCTGCGGGGAAAACTGCCGAGGTTGCGGCGATTGCCAAGAAACTGAACCGTCTGAGCACCATCGGGATGTACGGCGTCAGCATGGCGATGGAGGCAGGCCAGGCCGAGGAAAAGGTCAGGGCATACGAAGAAAAGACCGGCAAAGAAGTGGCGTGGGGTCCGAAGGTGGCCGCTATCCTGGGAACAGGGATCGTGGCCGGTGGCCTGGAAGCCTTCTCCCTGGGCCGGGTGCTCTACGGAAAGGGCGGCGGCGAGATCAGCGTCCCTAAGATGATCGAGGCGATTTTTGCCGGGAAGGACGGTCGCATGATTGCCCACAAGATTCTGGACTCGGTGGCCACGGAGGGGATCACAGAGGGCGCACAGTCCTTTGTGGAGAATGCGGCCGCCAAGTGGGGGTTTGACCCTGACCAGAAGCTAACGGAAGGGATTGTTGAAAGTGTCCTCATCGGGGCTGCCCTGGGTATGGCCGGGGGAGCATTTGAAGGGGCGAAGGTGCGCCACGAGGCGGCTAAGGCAATCCTGGAAAAGAAACGGCTGGCAGAGGAAGAATACCAGTCCACCATGCGGGCCGACCAGGGGGCTTCCTTAATGGCAGCCGACCAGGGGGCCGCTTTAGGGGACATCTACGCCGGGATGCCTGGCGTGCAAGCGGTACCGGAGGCCCCCCCGGTGGAACCGGAGGCGCCAGAGTACACCGTCACTGAACCACAGCAGGCGCCGCCCATTACCCAAACGGAACCCCCGGGCGGTTCTCCGATAGTTGACCAGTATGGGAACCCCATTTATGAGGCCGCTCGGCAGGATGCGGTTGATGAGGCCATGCGGAAAGAACCTTGGGACCGCAACGCACATGAGAAATGGCTGGTTGATCAGGCCACCAAGGGCGCAGCGCCGGTCCTGGGTCCAGACGGGAAAGTGGTGTCCGGGCCGGGTGCGGTTGCACCGGAACCCATGGGGACCCCAACCTCTGAAATTGAAACTGCTGCCCCCGTTAAGCCTGCCCAACCTGAATCTGAGGCCATACCCACTACTGAAATTCCCGCCGTCCCCGACCTGAGGACGCGGGTAACCCAGTTAATCACCACCGTGGACGAGACCGGCGACCCTGGGGCGGCAGAAGAACTGACCCAGCTGCTCATCTCCAACCAGAAGGAAGTGGGCGACCTTTTCCGGATCCCGGACCAGGAGATTCCCGGCCTGAAACATATCGCTGACCGTCTGGACAGTTTGATCCGCCAGGTGGACGCTACCGGCGAGGGGGCGGAGGAACTTCACCGCTTGTTGTCGGCCAGCCAGAACCTCCTGAGCGGGGTGTCCCGGTGGGAGATTGCGAAAGCGGCCGGTAAGGATCTCGGCCCTGAACCCATGGCGCCGTCCAGCCAGGAAGTGACGGAGGTTGCTTCGCAGCCCGCCGCCCCGCCTCCGGCCCCGAAGGGCAACGGTTTTGACCAAACCTTTGACGAGTTCCATGCGGAACACCTGCCGACCTTCCTTTACGGGAACCCGGACGCGAGCCCGCAAGAGATTCAGGCATTCACTTCGGAGCTGCACAAACTGACCGTGGACACGGCCCTGGCCGATGGTCGCCTTTCTCCGCAAGACGCTGAGAGGTTGGGGCATTTCGGCAGATACCCCGACCTGGCGGAACAGTACCGGCCGCGCCGGGGGCTGCCCGGAACTCAGACCAGAGCCACCACCGCCAGGGGGACCAGCATCGACGCTCAATACGAGCTGATGGACATTAACGACCTGATCACTTCCCATGACGACAATCTGACAATCAATCCCGCCTTCCCCCAGGAGCTGCAACCCCGGGAGAGGAGCCGGGTGGGATCACAACTGCAAGTCGCCCAGATCGAGCAGAACCTTCAGCCGGGATACCTGGGGGAATCGCCTGGGGCGTCAGAGGGTGCGCCCATCATCGGGCACGACAACCTGGTGGAGAGCGGCAACGCCCGGACCATCGCCTTGCGGCGGCTCTATGGCCGGCAGGGGGCCGAGGTCTATCGCCAATGGCTGAGAGATAACGCCCACCGCTTCGGGATCGCCCCGGGTCAGACTGACCGGATGCAGACACCTATCCTGGTGCGGCGGCGCCTGACCGACCTGGACCGGAAACAGTTCGTGCGGGAGGCCAACGAACCGACCGTAGCGGCCATGAGTGCCGTGGAGATTGCCCGTTCTGATGCTGCCATCCTGAAAGACCTGGACATCCTCCAACACTTCATCGCCAATGAGAAGGGCACGATCTCTTCCAGCGACAACCTGCTTTTCATCAACAGGTTCATGGAGAGGGTGGTGGGGCCGACTGAGCGGAACCGGTTCCAGACCGGCAAGGGGTTTCTGAATCAGGATGGTGAGCGCCGGATTCGGAACGCCTTGTTCGCCCTGGCCTTTGGCGACTCCGCGGCCCTGGAAAAGCTGGCCGAAAGCCCGGACGACAATTCCAGAAACATCACCGGCGCCATGACCATGGTGGCGGCCCGGCTCGCCTCTATCAACAAGGAGATCGCCAAGGGCAATCTCTACAACCTGAACATCACCGATGAGATCGGCCAGGCCGCGGACATCCTGCAGAGCCTCAGGGATCAGGGAATTTCTGTGGAGGATTACCTGGCCCAGCAGAAGCTTTTTACTGACATTGACCCGATGGTGGCCGACCTTCTCCAGGTCTTTTCCCGGTTCGCCCGGTCCCGGGCAAAGCTGACGGCCATCTTCAGCGAGTACGCCGACGCCCTGGGAAACATGGGCAACCCAAGACAGATGGAGCTTTTGGGACCGAAACTTGATATAAGCAAGGCAGAACTTCTCCAAGCTGCCCTGGAAAAGGTGGGTAAATATGGAAAAGGATCAGAAGGACCAGACGGATCCGTACCGACTGACGTTCAGCCAGACGAGGCCGCAAGCGGTAGCGTGGCTCCGGAAGCGGATGGAGCAGGCGGGAGCCAGGAAGCAAGCGAAGAAGGAGGGGAAGACGGGGCAAGTCCTCCCGTTCCCGAAGAAGAAGTAGACGACGGTTTTGACCTCAGCGGTGGCAAACCCAAGACCACCGCGTTTGAAGCTCGCCTCGCAGAACTCAAAGACGAATACCCCGACATAGACCTGGACCGGGCCGCTACCGTTCTGCGTGCCTTCCCCAACGCCGAAAACGGTCAGATAGTGAATATGGCCGCCGACCCCGAAATGTTCTCCCAGGTGGCCCGAGGGAACCTGTCCGCTGAAGAAAAGCGACTGCTCTTGGAGAAGGCGGCGAACGCCGGGCAGCAGGGCGTCCTTCCGGGGCTGGACGAGGGGGCCGGGGGGCTGTTTGACCAGGAACCCCCGAAAACCCCTTCCTTGCCAAAGTCCAACATGGACATTTTGGTGGAGCTGCCCATCGGGGCCTGGCAATCGTTCGATAAAGCCTTCACCGATGCGGAAATGGAGATGATCCCCAAGGCCATCGACGCCAAGATGATCTCTGTCAAGACGGTCGATGGGAAGGTCCGGTATAGCCGCACCGGTGATTTAGGGACTTGGCTGGCCGACAACCCAGCGACAGGCCCGATAAAGTTCTCGATGGAAAATGGGCGTGTCCAGGTTGAGATCATGCCCAAATCCAGCGTGGGCGGGAAACCGCAGCAGAACTTCCGAGTTAATGGCCAATGGGTCATCGGGCTAAAGGAACTCAAAGATAAGTGGCCCGTGGTTTATGACCGGGTGATAGCAGACTACCCTGACATAGCCCCCAAGACGGAGAAGCCCCAAAAGCCAGCCGACCTGAACACCGCTTTCACCGACCTGATCAACCGGGCTTTTGAGCACCCCAACCCTCCGGGCCCCATCACCCCGAAGGACGTGGCCAATATCGCCAAGGAAGCCCTGAACATCGGGCAGGAGGACTTGCCGCAGCGCCGCAAGGAGATCGAGGAAGCCTTTGAGTTCGCCTTGGTCCAGAAGGCCCGGGAGATCGTGGAGACCCACAAGGGGAAAGACCCCCTGGTCGCCTTCTCTTTTCTGAAGAAGCTCTACTCCATCCAGCCGGCCCTGACCTCCCGGACCTCTTCTTCCGTGGCGAACCAGGCCTACTCTACCCCGGCGCCCCTGGCCTACCTGATGAGTCAATGGACCGGCATCAACCCGGAATCCTGGGTTTATGAGCCTACGGGCGGCAACGGCATGCTCCTGATCGGGGCCAACCCGGAGCAGGCCTGGGCGAATGAGCTTGATCCGGGCCGGGCCGAGAACCTGAAAGCCCAGGGTTTTGACGTGACCACCGAGGACGCCAAGAAGCTGGTGGGCACTCCCAAGGGTCCCCAAGAGAAGTCGGTGGACGTGTTTGTCGCCAACCCGCCCTTTGGCAACATGGACAAGCCGGTTGATTTTGACGCCTACAAGATCACCAAGCTGGAACACCTGATCGCTTTGGACGCTCTCAAGGCCATGGACGATGACGGCCGGGCGGCGATCATCCTGGGGGGGCACTCCTTCTTTACCCCGTGGGGCGCTCCCATGGCGAAGCTCACCGACGCTGACCGGATTTTCTTCAATTACCTCTATTCCCGGTACAACGTCACCCACCACATTAACGTGGACGGCAAGGTCTATGAGCGCATGGGGACCAAGTTCCCGATCCGGCTCATCACCATCGAGGGGCGTAAGGCGCAGCCCGACAAGGCGGCGGGGCCTGTGCGGGTCGCTCAAATAGAGCTTGCCAAAACCCTTGACAGTGTTTATACGCTGATAAAAGGAGACATCGACAATGCAGCCGTGGCTCCCGGAGTTTCTGAAAAACAGCCGACCAGCCCGAGCGGGCCTGGAAGTGATCCTGCCGGAACAGGTAGCCAAGAAGGGGCCCAGCCAGGACCAGTACCTGGAAGCGTGGAAGGACAAGGTGCGGGAACTGCTGACACGGACACTGAAGGAGGTGCAGTACCGCCACCAGGAGGTCCGAGGCATCCTGCTGGTCCTGGGATCCCAGGTGGCGGACCAGTATCAGGCGGGGGACGACCAGGAGGACGACCTTCTGGAAGCCCTCCGGTTGCACCCGGAAGCGGGGGGACTCCAGTCCCTCCTGTCGTACCTCCGGCACCCAAGCCCGGAGAGAATAAAGAACCTTCTGGACCACTACAGCCAGGGGCAACCCCCGAGCCCGGAGGACGAGGAGATCAGTCTGGGCGAGTTCCTCCTAAGTCTATAGGCTCTGGCACCCAAGTCAGACTTCCTGATGGGCGCATCGTCACCATCAAGGAAGAAGCCAAACCTTACCTTTCCCTCAAAGAAGAAGCTGCCGCCTACGGCGAACAGACCGTCGAGGTCGTTGATGCCGATGGCAACGTGCAGCGCATCCCCATTTCTCAAATCCAAGGGGTCATTGACGAGAGCGGCCAGGAAGTGGAGCTCTCCGACGAGGACCGGAAAGAACTCCGGGTCTTCCAGAAAGGCCAGCAGGTCGAAACCAACAGCGGCGTGACCGGCAAGGTTACGAAGGTCCGCGGTTGGGGCGACAAGATGGTGCTCACCGTTCAGGGGCCGGAAGGGGCCGTCACCGTCAAGCCGGCCGACGTCAAGAGTATCGTCACCGGGCAGGAACAGTCGCCCGGCGAAGGCCCTCCTCCGGAAGGAACCAAGCCGGAAACCAAGCCCCCGGCCAACGCTCCGCAGGAAACCAAGCTCCAGGTGTCTTACGTCCCGACCTCCAAGGGCCGGTCCATGAACACCGTGGCGCCCCGGTACATGGCCGAGGCCGTCAGCAATTACCTCAAAAACCTTCAGGACGAGATAGGCGACCTGGACGAGTTTGTGCGGGATCGCCTGGACTACAAAACCAAGGACGACCTGTATCAAGTCATGGGGGCCGAGCAGATTGAGGGAGTGGCCCTGGCCATTGACGCCATCGAGCGGGGCACCGGAGGATTCGTGATTGGCCACCAGACCGGCGTCGGCAAAGGCCGTATGCTGGCAGCCATCATGCGCTACGCCAAGAAGCAGGATCTGGTCCCCATCTTTCTGACGGCAGGTGATGACCTTTTCTCTTCCATGTACCGGGATATGCGGGACATTAAGGCCAACATGAACCCTTTGGTCATCGCCAGCAACAAAGACCGGGCCCGGATCACCGACATAAATGGTAACGTCATACATGAGTTGGACCTTAACGCCATCCAGGAAGCCGTAAGGAGCGGCACCCTACCTCCCCGGTTCGACGCGATTTTCACCACCTACTACCAGATCAATAGCAGGACCACCACCGGGAAAATGGCGCTCTTGAGCAACCTGGCTCCCCGGAGCATTGTGATTCTGGACGAGTCGCACAAGGGTGCCGGGGACAAGAGCCAGACCGGAGCTTTTCTCAGGAGCGACATTACCCCAGCGGCCCGGGGCGTGATCTACTCTTCGGCCACCTACGCCAAACGGCCCGACACTATGGGCCTCTACCATCGCACCGAACTCGGGAACCTTAACGTGGATCTCGACACCATCGTGGACAACCTGGTCCGGGGCGGGGTGCCGTTGCAGGAATGGGTTGCTCACCAATGGGCTTTGAGTGGGCAGATGGTCAGGAACGAGCTATCTTTTGCCGGGGTTGATATTCCGGTGGAGGTGGACACCGAGAACGCGGCCCGGGACCGGCAGCGGTCGGACGACCTGACCCAAAACCTGAGGGGAATCCTTAGTTTTTCCAGGGCGTTCAGCCGGTGGGTGGCAGAACTGAACGACGATTTCCAGGAGGCGGGGGAAGAAGCGCAGCCGGGGTTCCGTGGCGGCATATCCTCCACCGGGTTTGCTTCGGTAATGCACAACAAAATCGCCCAGATGCTCTTTGCCCTGCGCACCGACGCCACCATCAAGGAAGCCCTGGCCGCCCTGAAGCAAGGCAAGAAGGTGGTCATCGGCTGCTACAACACCATGGAGGCCTTTCTGAACGTCATGCTTGAGTCCGGGGCCGTCAAGGTGGGCGATGAGGTCAACATGAACTTCGCCCAGGTGCTCCGGAAAGCCGCCGATAGCGTCAGGAAATACACCGTCAAGCAGCACAACGGCGAAAAAGAAACAAGGCATGTGCGCGTCGAAGAGATGCCCGAGAACCTGCAAACCATGTGGCATGCTCTGATCGCCATGATCGACAACACGGTTACGGACGTTCCGGCCATGCCCATCGACACTATCGCCAAAGCTCTTGCCAAGGAGGGTTTCAAGGTCGGGGAGATCACCGGCCGCACCCACGTTCTCGACTGGACCGAGGAAAAGAACATCCTCAGGGAGCGCAGCGCCAAGGAAAAATACGACAAAGCCTCCCCGGTCAACAACTTCAATTCCGGGGCTCTGGACGCCCTCATCATCAATAGTTCTGGGAGTACCGGGATTTCCCTGCACGCCAGCGAGACGTTTAAAGACCAGCGGCCGCGGCACATGATCCTGACCCAGATGAGCAACGAGATCAATGAGGCCGTGCAGCTCCTGGGGCGCATCCACCGGACCGGCCAGGTCAACAAGCCCAGCTACATGATCAAGATCAGCTCTCTCCCCGGGGAGAAACGTCCCCTGGCCATCCTGCAAAAGAAGCTGGCAACCCTGTTCGCCAACGTCTCGGGCAAGGGGGAAAGCGCCTATTCCCTGGAAGTGAATGACATCATCAACCAGTATGGCGACTTGGTGATAGCTGGGATGTTCGCTGACGACCCTGACCTGAATGAGCGTCTGAGCGGGGTTCTGGATAGCAAAATTCGGCTCGACGATCACAGCTTTATCGACGCTGACCGGGAGGGAAGAATCCAGCAGATTTTGCGGGCCTTCCCGGAAGATGGTTCTCTCACCAAAAAGGTTACCGGCTGGGCCGCCTTGCAGCCTGTCGCTACCCAGGAAGAGGTCTGGGGCACGATTGATGCCGGATACGAAGAACTGGTGGAAAACCTGAAGCAGCTCGGGGAATACAACCTGGAAAGTGAGCACCTGGACCTCCAGGCCCGGCCTGTTGCCCGAACCATCCTGGCAGTTGGCGATGAGTCGGGCAAGAGCGAACTTTCCAGCCCTACCTATTTTGAGTCGGTGGACGCCAAGATTCAGCGCAAGCCGATGACGGCGAAAGAGATCATGACGCGGATCGACGTCCACTTAAAGGGCAAGGACCCGCTGGCCTTGGCCAACGAGATGAAGGAAAAGGTTGAGGCCGACTTTGGGCCGTGGCTGGAAGATAAGCTGGCATTGATGAGAGGCGCCGGCAACGCCCAGGAGAACGTCGAGAGGTTTGAGCAGGGGGCCAGGAATGCCCTGGAATTTTCCCTGCGCCACCTGGACGATTACCGGGTAGGAACAGCGGTCAACTACCCCTTGCTCAACATGACCGGCGTGATCTACGACATTAAGTACCGTCCGGCCACGGGGAGCAACCCGGCCACGCCGGGCAACCTCAAGATCACCATGGCCGTTGACTCCACCATGCGGACCTTTAAGACCTCCATGGCCGGGATTGGCAACACGGTCAGGTACACGATGTCGGTCCAGGATGGATGGTTGGACGGCTCCACGGAAAGCCCCGGATGGGATGACAGGGTCGCCGCACTATCCACCCGGCCCTATGAGCGCCGCTACATCGTAACCGGCAACCTCCTGGGGAACCCCCTTGACAGGGGCCAGATGGCCTACTTCACCCGGGAAGGCGGGGAACTGACGAGCGGCTTTGTCATGCCTCTTAACTTTGACCCATCCGGGTATCCAGAACTCCAGACGGTCTCCCTGAACCAGGACCAGGCCATCCGGATTCTGCGGAGCGAAGGGACCATTACCGGGGGCGACGTAAATCTTCGGACGAACCCGGGCCCCTTTACCATTGTCGTGCCGGCCGCCAGAAAGACCGGGGGCAAATATTATCTGAATGAGAAGATTCTCTCCCACGTAGAACACGGCGATTTCCACAAGATCGGCAATTCCATGCAGGCACAGATTGATGGTGTGGAAAACCTGAGAGCTATCGTCGATCTTCTCTACGGGGATCACTCCATCGTCATGCAGACCCCCCGAGCGACCTTCGAGAGAGTTATCGAGGTCCAGCAGGACGGTGCGCATCAGCCCTTGCAAGTTGCAGAGTCCAAGGACGCCTACAAAGCAAAGACCACGGGCACCTTAGGGCGTCAGATTGTTCCCAACCCGAAAGTGATGGCTGAATCCCAAGCAGAAGAAATGAGGATTGCCTATGGATCTGAGAGTGCTGCGCAGGAAGTTGTTAAGAAAGGGATGGCTCAAGCCCGGAGAGCGGTTCAACGGCAAGTATCCGGAGCAGCCATGCCAGGGTCTGTTCAGGATTATCGGAACAAAGTCGCCATTGAGTACGGCGACCAAAAATGGGTCAACCTAACCGGGCGGCGCCTGACTCCCGGCCAGGAAGCCTACGAGATTGCCCAGCTCTTCCAAATATTCCGCAGCCCGAAACAGGAGAATTTTCACGTTATCTACACAGACAAGAAGGGCCGGATCCTGGCCCACAATATGCTTTCTTCAGGGACGCTCAACTCCGTCAACATGGGGATCGCCTGGCTGCTGTCCGATGTTAAATCGACGGCCGCACGGTTAGGGGCTACCAAGGCGCATTTCATGCACAACCACCCGAGCGGCGACCCCAAGATGAGCTTTGGCGACAAGATGGCTTTCAACAGCCTGTACCAAGGACTTCCTGACGTGAACCTCAAGGGCCTGGATGATCTCATGGGCGAGTTTGTGGTAATCGACCATGGGAGGCTGAGCTACATCGGCAACGGTATGGAGCTTCAGGGATACTTTAAGTCAACCCCCGGCATGGGGGATTGGCTGAGCAAGAAGGTCAAGGTAAGTGATCCGGCTGCCCTGGCCAACTTCGCTGTATCCTTGAGATATAACGGCAATCGGAGCGACATCAACAAGATCACCCTCGTTTTCACCAACACTAAGAACCAGGTGCAGGGGTGGACGGTCAACCGGAAGGAGCTGCTCACCAAACCCATCGGGAAGGTCCGGGAAACCCTCATGCAGATGGCCCGGGCCTATGACGCTTCCCATGTAAGCATCATCTTGGGGGATTCTGACGTGATGGAAGGCTTCTTGACTCAGGTTGCCAGGGACACGAATGGTTCCCTTGAGGGCTGGGTCATGGACATTCAGACCCCGGAGGGAGACAGCATCAGGAGAGAGATTCCCGAGCTTTGGAAGGCCGGGGAAAAGAAAAGCGTTCCAGCACTCACCAAGGGGTTCTTGTTCGAGGAAAAGGCTGAGTATGATGCCCAAGACCAAGCAGACATTGACGCTTTCCGGGAGAAGCACATCGCCGCACAGCCTGAGGAAAAGAAGGGGATCAAGGATCGAGTCACGGAGAAATTGCGCACCATCTATGACCAGACGATAGATCGGTGGGGTTCCTGGGAACGGGCAGCGGAACGGGCGGCCCGGGCCGGCGCCATGGTCCCGGCCGGGGAGAGCATCGTTAACTCTCTCTCTTACCTGAGAGGGGTAGAGGGTCGGGTGCGCCAGGGGACCACCGGGGATTGGGTCTATCAGGACGCAAAGGGGTTCGATGATAACCTGGGCATGGAGGTCTTTACCGGGGACGAGATGGTACGCAAGGGGGCCAGCCTAAAGGTGCGGCTGGAAGAGCTCAAGAAGCTGGCCGACAAGCGGGGAGGCACCTACGACGAAGCTACGAAGGATTTGGAAACCTTCATGGTGGCACAACGGGACCTGGAACTGGCTGGCGAAACAGGGACCCGGGAGTCTGGGGAGATCAAGGGGGTCCACCCAGAGGAAAGCAACCAGGTTATCGGGGCCATTCAGCGGAAGTATGGACAGGACTTCAAGGACTTGATGGCGGTGGCCGACTCGGTGCGGGAGTGGGGTGACGAAATGATCCTTCAACCTCTCCTGCAGGCGGGATTCATCGACGAGGAAACTTACGCCAAGATCAAGGACCGGAACCAATACTATATCCCCTACAAGCGGCTCCTGGACGATGTGGAGAGCTATATCGCCGCCAACGCCGCGGCCATAGGGGTCCCCGGGCGGGTAATCAAAGAGATCAAGGGGTCAGAGCGCAAGGTGCTTGACCCTCTCCAGATGTGGATCGACCTGGCGCACAAGGCGGCTTATGCCTATTCCAAGAACCGCACCATCCGGTCAGTATATGTAACCGCCAAGGCTGCCGAGTGGCAGGACGTGAAGGAAATCCCAGCCAAGTATCTCCCGGTGGATTTCGTTCAGAAACAGGAGGTGGATTCCAAACTGCGGCCGCAGCTCGTGGGGCTGGCGAATGACCTGGGGATCAAGGTCAGGATGGTGGGCAAGATGCGGGGCCGACGCCTGGGGCAGTTTAAGTCATGGATTAACCAGGAGGTTAAAGACGGCAAGCTGACCCAGGAAATGGCGAAAGAGATTACCGTGAGATTCGCCACTTTCGAGAGCACCATGGCCCACGAACTTGGGCACGGTATTGACGAGGCTTTCGGTCTGGTGAAGCTGCTCATCGAAAACGGCACGCCTGATATGAAGAAGGAGCTGAATCGGGTCGCTGACCAGCGGGCCGGGGACGCTCCTTCCAAGTCCTACAAGCGGTATATCCGCAAGAAAGAGGAACAGGTTGCAGAATTTGTCAGCCGGTACATCATCGACCGCAGATCGGTGGAGCGGCTGGCCCCCAACGCCCTTTCCAAGTTTGAGGGTTTCTTGAGACAGAACCCAACTCTGAAACCGCTCTTGAGCTTCCGCTTGTCCCACCAGGCCGGGATGCTGGACTTTGGGAATCGGGTGTGGGCCAGGTCGCCGCTCCCTCCGGAACCCGGGACTCTCCCCTATTTCCGGGACGGCAAGCAACGGTGGCTGAAGCTGCCCCCTGATATGTACCAGGCGACTCAGAGTGCTATGCCTTCGGAGATGGGAATCCTCATGCGGATTGCCAAGTTCCCGGCTGATACCCTTCGGGCCGGCGCCATCATGGTGCCAGAGTTTGCTCTGGCCCGCAACCCTGCCCGTGACGTGGTGCAGGCCTGGCTCTTTAGCCGATTCGGGTTTAGCCCGTCCAAGTGGGTGCGGGACGCTGTGGGACTCATCTCCAATGACGCTAACACCCAGGAACTGAAGCGGCAATGGGAGGCCGGGGGCGGCCCCCTGGCGACGTTGGCTCAGAGCTTTGTGGATCCGGAAAAGATCACCACCGAGTCCATCATGGGGGACTCCAAGAAGTTCAGGTATTTTGCTCACCCGTTGGACGCCCTCCGGTATGCGTCGGCCTTCCTGGAAAACCTGACCCGTTTCAGCATCTACAAGCAGGCCCGGGAGAAGGGGTTGACCCATGCCGGAGCCGTCCACGAGGCCCGGCGCACCACCCTGGATTTCGCCCGGAGCGGCGGCCACCCCACGGTGCGCTACCTGAACATGATCATCCCCTTCTGGAACGCCAGCATCCAGGGCATGGACAAGCTCATCACCGAACTCACCGGCCCCAACAGGAAGGCGGTTTACCGCCGCCTGGGGATGCTGGCCGGGGTCTCTATCCTCATCTGGCTCTATGCCCACCAGGATGATCGGTACAAGGAACTGGAGGATTGGGAGAAGAACTATTTCTGGCACCTGCCCCTGGGCCCCAACGTCCCCATGCTCCGGATCCCCAAGCCCTTTGAAGCTGGGGTGCTGTTCGGCTCCACCTTCGAGCGTCTCATGGAATGGGGCAGAGGCGAGAACAAGGGCGGGGTCCAGAGCGCCCTCAAAGCGGCCTGGGAAGCGGGCACTCCTGAGATTATCCCCACCATCGCCCGGCCCTACGTGGAAAACTGGTCCAATTACGACTTCTTCCGGGGGCGGGCAATCGAGGACGCCGCCTTGCAGCGTCTGCCGGTGCAGCTCCGGGCGAAACCCTGGACGACAGCCACGGCCAAGGCGATCAGCAAGCATGCGCCCATCTCCATCAGCCCCGTTCAGGTGGAGCACTTCATCCGCACCTGGGGCGGTGGCCTGGGTGCGAACTATTATCTCCCCGGGGTGGACGTGATCTTGCGCAGGGCCAGGGTACTGGAGGACATTCCGCAACCAACCAGGGAGAAGATACAGAGCGTTTGGGGCGTGCGCAGCTTCTTCACGCAGAACCCCAGCGGCTACCGAGCCAAGAGCGTGAACGACTTCTTTGAGCATTACCATGGTGTGATTGAGGCGGACGCCGGCTGGAAGGCTTTGTGGAACGGCGGCCAGATGCAGGACCTGGACAAGTTTTTGGCGGACCATCCCGAGGCCATGTTCGCCCGGGTGGCCCACAAGTATATCAATGAAATGGGGAAGATTAAGAAGGAGCGCAACGCCATCCTCCAGAACAAGACCATGACGTCGGACCAAAAGAAGGAGAAGCTGGACCTCTTGGACGAAAAAGTGGTCAAGCTGGCGAAGGCCGGCAACGCCTTCATGTCCCAGGACGTGGCCGAGGCCCTTAAGATGCCCTCCAGGTACACTTCGGAGGCCGGGATCCGCAAGTCGATGGACATGGACGCCTACTACAAGATGGTCGCCGAATCGGTTGGTGACGCCTTCGAGGAGGTCAAAAAGGATCCCCGGTTCTTCTCCATGGAGGAAGAGGCCCGTAACAAGCGCCTGGTTTCTCTCCTGCGCCAGATGAGGGAGGAATACAAGCCGGTTAAAACAGGGCGTGGCGAGATAGATGAAGCGATGAAACCGTTCCGGTTCAAATCGCTGTTCGATAAGCCGAGTCGGCGCCAACGGGCCGAATGGTCTGATAACTTTGGTCCCCGTCGCTCCCCTTTTTTGCCTTTATAACTTACTGATGACTAGGGAGGCATCCTATGAAGCCAAAAAGAGTTCAACGCTTAGAAGTCGAATTTGCCTTCGGCGCGGCCGGCACGGAAAAAGAGGTGCAGTCGGTCATTGAGGGCGAGATCAACCAGATTCACCTGAGGGTTCCCAATTTCGCCAACAACGTGACGCTGGCGCTCTCCATTGAAGACGAGGCCGGCTATGAAATTTTCACCTCGGGCGCTAAGGCGAGGAATGCAAATTACAATCTGAAAGCCACCGACCTGGACCAAAGTGTGCTCATCTCCGGCACGTTCAAGTTTAAGGCAATTCTTTCAGGGGATGCTGGCGGTGAAGGTGGTTCGGCCAAGGCTGTAATCCTTTATTGGGGCATTAAGGGATAAAAGGGATTCTATTGGTCTGGTCGGTTAGATTTCATCCATCCAGGTCATCGAAAGTCGGAGACGCTCGAAATCCGAAAAGTAGTTGCTTTTTTTAAAATAAATTATGCTATTATGCCTCCCATGAGACAATTTGGCTATAAAATGAGGCACCTTTCGGGGTTAAACTCGGGGAAAAATGCTTCAAAAACCACCTTCGACTGCGGTGAGCACGTTTGCCGCATAGTCTTGGCGGCCCCAAAATAGATAAACCTTCAGACTGGAGGAGTTGGATCATGATTATTCGCCATCAGTTTTCCATGACGTTTCAAGACCCATCAGATCATGTGCTGGTTCGGGACTTTACATATTTCAACTATCTTTTTAGGGCTGCTTACGCTGCGTATTTGCATTGGGACAGCAGTCCTGAAATAGATTGTATTGAGAAATATAATAGCCAAGTATTAGGTGACTTCAAATCTCATCTCGCCAGTATATATCACTCCAGGAAGATAGCGGAGCACTTTTTCTTAGAGCTGTATGACAAAGAGTTAGCCTTTTCAAGAATAAAGAAAGACAGTCCTATTGAGATCATGATCATTGGGGTTGTGTCAGCGCTCACGGTTGCAGTTATTCTTTCTGGTGGTGAGGTAGAATATAAGGACCTTAAATTCAAAATTAATTCACTTGGCTCCGGAATTAAGAGTCTGAGAGAAGCCTTCTCAATCAAGGACGAGAAGCGCAAGCCGATGACCTGGGGGTTGCCATCGGAGGAAAAAGAGAGCGAGCCAAAGGCGGGGTAACGACATTAGGCGAACACTGCTTAACCCGCCGTCGCCTTCGACTTCACGAGTCATCCTCAACGTTAGGCGGTATGGAGCCGGTCTTATGATTAGCTTGGTTTCTCCTGAATACAGTTTAGAAATATTCTGTCATCGGATGCTTGGGAAGGATCTGGTGGCGGTGAGGGATGCCGCATGCGCCGAAATTTATTACGCTCGTAGGGTTCACCGGGAAACCACAAAGGATCAGGACTTCCGAAAGGGTTCGAGGGGACGGATTTACTGTGAGAACCTCCAGCAACTTATTTCGTTGCTCATGAATGGGTCGGTTCCCGCTGACGCATCGCCGGAATTCCTTTTTACGGTGCAGCCTCTCATATTACAACTCTTACAGAAGTGGGAAATAGGCAATCTGCGCAGCGTCTTTGCTAATATGCGACAAGAGGAGGTAGGGCCTTCCTCGGAATTGGTCGATCCGCTCTGTGTGGTGGTATCGAGGCGCGATGTTGAGACAGGCGATTTATCGTCCACCTTGAGCGTGTTGCGAAAACTTACCGAGTCGCCAGGAACTGCCAGAACATTCTTCGAGCGCGTTGACATTGCATTCCATGGCTATGACCATATTTCCCAGGAATTGTTTGAAATTCCCGAAGTCCGCAATTTTGTTTTCCATCTTGATGAACAGTTTCCTTTTTGGCTCTTTTTCCTGTCGAAACACTATCTCGGGCTTCAATGCTTGCTGTTCTGCTTCTTGCCTCCATTTCTTACTGAGGAGGCGCGCTCAAGAATCTTCCCAGAGCGGATAGACCAGTTGCTCACAAACCGTTGGTTTCCGGCAATGAACCACATCTGTGAGTTCGTAGGGTTTTCCGGCCTCCAGATCGAACAACTTACTGACCGGGTTTTAGCCTATATCACCAAAGGCAGGTTACCGTTTAATGAGAAACCATCCGTTTAAACAAATAACAGAAGTGGGCCGATAAGATGTGAGGCTGCAATGCCGATGGGTTACCCCTACTGTTTTTAAAGCTCTATAAGAGGGTTTTCATGCCGCGACTGACCGAACAGGAACAACAGGAGATTATCCGCTATATTGAAGCCGATAAGCCCCTGCCGGACAAGTTTCGCTTTTTGCTGTTCGAGGACAAGCGCGAGGTGGAACTGGTCTGGAACGGCAAGAGCAGCGAAGTCTGCAATATCGTGCTGCCCTTCCAGGTAATCGAGCAGGTGGATGAGCCCCGGGCTGAGAAACCGGCAGACACGGCCTTGCAACCAGGTCTTTTTGACGCTCGCGGCCGCCAGCTTAAAGGCTGGACGAACAAACTGATCTGGGGCGACAATAAGCTGATCCTTTCCAGTTTGAAGAACGGGCCGCTACGCGAGGAGATTGAGCAGCAGGGCGGCCTCAAGCTGATCTACATTGACCCCCCCTTTGACGTAGGCGCGGATTTCTCCATGGACATTGAGATCGGCGGCGACACCTTCACCAAGAAGCCCAACATACTGGAAGAAATCGCCTACCGCGACACCTGGGGCAAGGGGGCAGATTCCTTCATTGCGATGATCTATGAGCGATTGGTGCTGATGCGGGACTTGCTGGCCGAGGACGGGAGCATTTATGTGCATTGTGATTGGCGGGTGAATAGCTTCATTCGCTTGGTAACGGATGAGATTTTTGGTCAAAATGGCTTTGTTAACGAAATAATCTGGAAGCGCCGGGGGGGGCGCACTAAATAACTTCAAATCGCTCGGAGCAGTTACTGACACGATTTTCCTTTTCCGAAAGTCTACAAATGCTTACTTTAATCCATTAAAGACAAAAGATTCAGAAGAAGCAAAGCAATATATTAAAGAACGCTTCATTTATGACGATGGCGACGGGCGATTATATAGTCGAGATCCAGTTACAAATCCAGCTTCAACCCCAACACCGAGTTTAATTTACGAATACAAGGGCTACAAACCTCCAGTAAAAGGATGGGCATTTTCCATTGAAACGATGAAGAAGTGGGATGAAGACGGTAGGCTTTACTTTCCTCTGGACAAAGATCAGAGAATACGAAGAAAAACATTCCTTGATGAGTATGAAGGGCAGCCAGTTCAGAATCTGTGGACTGATATATACGTCATTAATTCGCAAGCCAAGGAGAGCGTAAACTACCCTACCCAGAAACCCGAAGCCCTGCTCGAACGCATTATAAAGACCTCATCCAACGAAGGCGACCTGGTAGCCGATTTTTTCTGTGGTTCCGGCACCACCGCCGCCGTGGCGGAAAAGCTGGGGCGCAAGTACATTGTCAGCGACCTGGGTAAATTCGCTATCCACACCACCCGCAAGCGCATGATCGGGGTACAGCGCCGACTCAAAGCCGAAGGCAAGGACTACCGAGCCTTTGAAATCCTCAACCTGGGGAAATACGAGCGCCAGCACTATATCGGAGTCAACCCCAATCTGCGCCAAGCGGAGCAGCAGAAACAGTTGGAAGAAAAGGAAGCCGCCTTCCTCGACCTGATCTTGCGCGCCTACCGTGCCGAAAAGACCGAGGGTTTTACCTCCTTCCACGGCAAGAAGGCCGGGCGGCTGGTGGCGGTGGGGCCGGTCAATTTGCCGGTGACGCGCCTTTTCGTTGAGGAAGTGATCCTGGAGTGCCGGAAGAAGCATATCACCCGCGTAGACATTCTGGGGTTTGAGTTCGAAATGGGGCTGTTTCCCAACGTGCTGGACGAAGCCCGGGCCAAAGGCATCGACATCGCCCCCAAGTATATCCCCGCCGAGGTTTTCGACAAACGGGCGGTGGACAAGAACCAGGTGGTCTTTCACGACGTAGCGGCCATCGAAGTCAAGCCGCACGTCAAAGGAAACCGCGTGGCGGTGGAACTGACCGACTTCTCGGTCTTTTATTCGCAGGATTCGATTGCCAACGCGGAGGCGACGCTCAAGGATAAGGGCAGTAAGATCGTGGTGGAACGGGGGCAGATCGTCAAGGTGAGCAAGGACAAGAACGGCATCGTCAGCCGCGAGGTTCTCACCAAAAAATGGACGGACTGGATCGATTACTGGGCGGTAGATTTCAACTTTGAAAGCAAGCGCGAGATCATCCGCGTCAAGGACGAAGACGGGGCGTGGGAAGAAAGATGGACGGGGGATTACATTTTTGAAAATGAGTGGCAATCCTTCCGCACCAAGAAAGACCGCTCCCTGGAACTGACCAGCGTCTTTCAGGAGGTCACCCCAGGCCGGCGCAAGCTGGCGGTCAAGGTGGTGGACATCTTCGGCAATGACACCATGACCATCGTCGAAGTCAACGTGGAAGGGAAGAACTAATGGCCCTGCATAAAGACTTCCCTGAATCGCCCTACGCCATCCTCGACCCGGCCATGCGCTGGTTTCCGGCGGATGAAGCCCTACGTGAAATCAGCATGGAAAAGCTGATGCCGCCGCTGGTATCGGAACTGCGTAAAAAGGTGAAGGAGTGGCGGGACAACGGCTATCTCGGGGCGACAGATACCAGCCGCAGCCTGCTTAACTGGTGGTTCAAGACCCCCCATCTACTGCCCCAAGCCGATGGCACCATGACCGAGTTCCAATATTACTTTGCCCAACGCGAGGCGCTGGAAACAATCATCTACCTGTACGATGTGGCGGGGGTGCAGGACAAGTACGACCTGATGCGCTTCGACAGTTCCAAAGCGGTTTCCACCGGCATGTTTGACGAAACCTGGCGGCGTTTCGTGGTGAAAATGGCAACGGGCGCCGGCAAGACGAAGGTGCTGAGCCTGGCGCTGGCCTGGAGTTTTTACCACAAGCTGTACGAGCCGGGGTCGGGGCTGGCGCGGAACTTTCTGGTGATCGCCCCCAATATTATCGTGCTGGATCGCATCTATAAGGATTTTAAGGGGCTGGGCATTTTTTTTGAAGACCCGGTCATCCCAGACAACGGGGTGGACGGGCGCGACTGGCGCGACGATTTTCAACTGACCGTACACCGGCAGGACGAGGTACGTATCACACGTCCCACCGGCAATATCTTCCTGACCAACATACACCGCGTCTATGCCGGCGACGACATTCCCGCATCGCCCGATGATGAAGACACGATGGAGTATTTCCTGGGGAAGCGGCCCAGCGGCGCGACCACCGACTCCAAAGTAGATTTAGGCATGATCGTGCGCGACATCGACGAACTGATGGTGTTAAATGACGAGGCCCACCATATCCACGACCCCCGCATGGCCTGGTTCAAATCCATCGAAGATATCCACAACCGCCTGAAGCAAAAAGGGGCCGCCCTCTCCCTCCAAGTGGACGTTACCGCCACGCCCAAGCACAACAACGGGGCCATTTTCGTGCAGACCGTGGCCGATTACCCGCTGGTGGAAGCTATTTCGCAAAACGTGGTCAAGCATCCGGTGCTGCCCGACGCCCCCAGCCGCGCCAAACTGGTGGAGCGCCAGAGCGCCAAGTACACCGAGAAATACGCCGACTATATTCACCTGGGCGTGATCGAGTGGCGCAAAGCCTATGCCGAACACGAAAAGCTGGACAAGAAGGCGATCCTGTTCGTGATGACCGACGACACCCGCAACTGCGACGACGTGGCCGCATACCTGGAAGGTACCTATCCTGATTTGCAGGGGGCGGTGCTGGTCATTCACACCAAGAACAACGGCGAGATTTCCGAATCAACCTCGGGGAAAAATAAAGAAGAACTGGACGAACTACGCAAGCAAGCTAATGAGATTGACGGGCTGGAAAGCCCCTACAAAGCTATTATTTCCGTGATGGTGCTGAAAGAGGGCTGGGACGTGCGCAACGTCACCACCATCGTCGGCCTGCGCCCCTATTCCGCCAAGAGCAACATTTTACCGGAACAGACCCTGGGGCGCGGCCTGCGCAAAATGTACCCTGGCGGCATGGAAGAATACGTCAGCGTAGTCGGCACGAACGCCTTCATGGATTTCGTAGAATCCATCCAGGCTGAAGGCGTGGTGCTGGAACGCAAGCCCATGGGTGAAGGCACGGAGCCCAAGACGCCGCTGGTGGTGGAGATCGACAAAGAGAATGTTAAAAAAGACATCGAGGCGCTGGATATTGAAATCCCGGTGCTGACGCCGCGGGTTTATCGAGAATACAAAAACCTCGCTTCGCTGGACGTGCGCGCTCTGGGGCATCAGCGCGTGGTCTATCGGCAATTCAGCGAGGAAGAACAGCGGGAGATCGTCTTTAAGGACATCACCACAGGCGAAGTGACGCATACAACCATCCTCGATACGGCGGGGATTGCCGATTACCGAAGCGTGATCGGTTACTTCGCCCAGACTATAATGAAAGATTTGCGGCTGGTCAGCGGCTATGATGTACTGTATGGCAAGGTCAAGGCGTTTGTGCAAGAGCAGTTGTTTGACCGCCCGGTGGAACTGGAAAGCCCTAATACCCTGCGGAATCTGTCGGAACTGGCGGCCACCAAAACCCTGATCGAAACGTTCAAGAAGGCGATTAACGCCCTCACCGTGCAGGATAAAGGCGACGCTGAAATCCGCGATACCATCAAACTGCGGCAGACACGCCCCTTCGTGGTCAAGGATCAGGGCTACCTTATTCCCAAAAAGAGCGTATTTAACAGAATTATCGGGGACAGCCAGTTTGAGTTACTGTTCGCCCGATTTTTGGAAGACTGTGAGGACGTGATTTCCTACGCCAAGAATTATCTGGCGGTGCATTTCAAACTGGACTACGTGAACGCTGACGGCGACATATCCAATTACTACCCGGATTTTCTGGTCAAGCTGTCCGATAAGAATACTGTTGTGGTCGAAACCAAAGGGCAGGAAGACCTGGACGTGCCGCTTAAAATGCAACGGCTATCCCAATGGTGCGAAGACATCAATCGGGTGCAGACGGACGTGAAATACGATTTCGTTTATGTGGACCAGGAAGGCTTTGATAAATATAAGCCGTCCTCATTCGGGCAATTAATTGATGGCTTTAGGGAATACAAAGAGAAAATATGACCAGGAGCTACTCGCCAACCACACCAGGATAAGAAATCATTTTGCGGGATATTGGAGGCACCATGAACGAGGCTCTCAACAAACTTTTTATATAGTAGATAGAATTATACATATAGTAGACAGAGTGAAAGAAATCCATGAAGGCATCAAGTTTAGAATCATCGATTTTAAGCTCACCGCCAATTACTAAAAATCCTTCTAACTCATCTTCTACAGTCAAAGGCCTCATGCTGGGGCTAAGTGGTTGAAAATACGTAGTCGGAAGGCAGTTTCGGGAAAAATGTGGTGCCAACAAAATATAGCATATCCTCATAAAAATCTTGACATAAATAGATTTCAGTGGAAATAATGCGGTGTCCTGATGGAGGAGGGCCCGCATGTTTGTGAGAGTAAAGGGCAAGGAACCCAATCGGTATCTCCAGATTGTGGAAAACCGCCGCGAGGGCAAGCGGACCCTGCAACGGGTCGTGGCCACCCTGGGGCGGGTGGACGAGTTGGCCGGAGGTGGCGTTGATGCCCTGTTGATCTCCCTGAGCCGGTTTGCCGGCCGGGTGCAGGTGCTGGAAGGCTATCGCCAGGGGAATCTGGAAGCCGCCGCCAGCCGACAGATCGGGCCTGACCTGGTCTTCGGCCGACTGTGGCGGGAACTGGGCCTGGACCAGGTATTGACCTATGTGCTCCGGGACCGGGGCTTCGAGTTCCCCGTGGAACGGGCGGTCTATCTGACGGTGCTCCACCGGCTTTTCGAGTCGGGCTCGGACCGGGCCGCGGATAAGTGGCGCCGCGACGTTTCGGTCCCCGGGGCCGAGAACCTGGGTTTACACCACCTCTACCGGGCCATGCGGTGGTTGGGCGACCATAAGGATGCGGTGGAGGAAACCCTGTTTCGGCGTCGCCGGGATTTGTTCACCGATCTGTCCCTGGCCTTTTTTGACACTACCAGCCTGTATTTTGAGGGGCAGGGCGGGGAAAGCCTGGGGCAATTCGGCTACTCCAAGGATCACCGGCCGGATCGTCGCCAGATGATCGTGGGCGCAGTCTTGACCGCTGAGGGGCAACCGGTGTGCTGCGAGTTGTGGCCGGGGAATCAGGCGGACAGCCGCTCCCTGTTGCCGGCGGTGGATCGTCTCCGCCGACGCTTCGCTATCCGTAAGGTCTGCTGGGTGGCGGACCGTGGCATGATCAGCCGGGAAACGCTTCAGGAGTTGGAGGCCAGAAAGCTGGAATATATCTTGGGGGCCAGGTTGAGACGCCAGTGGGAGGTCAGGATTGAGGTCTTGGGACGCGCCGGCCGTTATCAGGAAGTGGCTGAAAACCTTAAGGTAAAAGAGGTTTGGGTGGAGGACCGGCGGTATATCGTCTGCTATAACCCCCAAGAGGCGGCCAAGGATGCGGCGGATCGGCAAGCCATCCTGAAGGCCCTGGAAGATAAGCTGAAACAGGGGGCCAAGAGTATGGTAGGAAACCGGGGCTATCGCCGGTTCCTGAAGGTGGAGCGGGGCGCGGTGAGTCTCGATGCCGCCAAGGTGGAGGCCGAAGCCCGTTTTGACGGCAAGTATGTGCTCTGCACCAACACCACCCTGCCCGCAGCCGAGGTGGCCGTGCAGTATAAGCGCCTGTATCTGGTAGAGCAGCTCTTCCGCGCCGCCAAGTCGCTGGTTGACACCCGGCCCATCTTCCATCAATGGGATGCCACCATCAAAGGGCATGTGTTTTGTTCGTTTCTGGCCCTGGTGCTCCTGGATGAACTAAAGCGCCGCCTGTCCCAGCGCGGTTGGCAGCTGGAGTGGGCCGACATCCGTCGGGACCTTGCCGCCCTGATGGAAATCGAAGTGCGCCAGGGGGAGGACTGGTACTACCTCAGAACCGCGCTGCAAGGAGTGGCCGGGAAAGCGCTCCAAGCCGCCGGGGTCGCCATCCCGCCCGCGGTTCGACCAATACCAGAAAATGTGGTGCCAAAGGATAAATCCGCCCCTGTAAATAATTGATATTGCAGCTTTTTACAAATATGACTGTTGAACTTGAGTCTAAAATTCGATCAACATCAACTTTCCCATACTCCAAAGTCCCAGCACGTCCGGGACAGTAAGAATGGTGAATCCTCTCGTCCGAGATGATTATTTCATCCAGCCAGGATTCAAAATTAGGTTCGTTTGGATGATTTCGTGCACACTATGTGCACACCACAAAAAGGGGGGGCCAAAAATTTTGACCCCCAATCCTCGCAAATCGTTGGCGGAAGTGCATGGGAATCGTACCCACCTACCGCCTTCAGCAACGGCACACCGGATTTGAAGGGTTGGTAGTGTATCAGTTTGAAAAACTAGGTGAGAAAGAGGCTGCTTCATTCAAATTTGTATGCAGAAGTCGATTGGATAGTTTCGGGGGAAAAGCGGCTTGGAGGCCTGCGATGAATTTTGCAATCGCTTGCAAATGAAAAAGCTCCTGGCAAGCCAGGAGCTAGGCAAAATCAGAAATATTAAGTTTTAAGCAAATAGTCTTGTCTATTTATATAATGTCTAAGCAAACCTTTGTCAAGGAATTTTTTTAGAGAAGAAAATTTTTTGTGCCACCAATTTTTGGTGCTATCGACGCCAAAATATGATTAACTTACAGACAGTTAAGTTCTTTCGCTTTAGCCTCGTCCAAGATGGTTTCAGTCACTGACCTCCCTTTCCAGATCCTCTCCTTCGTAATAAAAACCTGCTTGCTTAAAAGTTCACGGATTGCGTCCCGCCGATCTTTCGCTGTCCCGGGTATATCGTGTCGACTGTCTTGCGCCCACTGATCTATCATTCTTACACTCCAAAATTCGAGTGGTGCCGGACCCTTTCGGACCATCTTGACGATTGCTTCCTCGACTTCATGTTTGTCCGCTTCGGGTACCTGCTTTATTGCAATCGGATCTTTTTCCCCACCAGCGGCAGCTACTAAATCTGCCGAAACTTGACCAGAAACCCCAACAATCACCACCCGCTGATCGTATTGATTACGCAATATCGTCACTAATTTCACATAATCGCGATCGC
>Ga0366817_10150_pt1 | contig 25275 bp, 1 predicted proteins | sample TotcelFGM3001N13_FD_207092 | JGI IMG/M metagenome (GOLD analysis project Ga0366817, IMG submission 207092) | Enriched cells from coal bed in the Powder River Basin, Montana, United States - Total cells FGM rep3 HSBNCT.FGM.300.1.N13 ...
AGTCCCAGACCAGCTGCGCCAGCGCCGTCGCGTCGATCGTCCGCGGTTGCTGCAAGTGATCCTGCTGCCGATGGGCCGTCTGCTGGCTCTGCCAAGCGGTCTGCTGGGCCGTCAAGGCCGCCCGGGCCGCGTCCCAGGTGGCCGTGCTGACCGGCGAGCCCTGTTCGACTTGACCGAATCGCACGCCGGTCACCGGAACGGTCAGCAGAATGCCGTAATCGCCGATGACCAGATCGTCCCCCGCTTGGCCGTCGATCGTATCGTTGCCGACGAACAACCGATGGTGCCCGTGGTCGACGCGGGGCAGCGGTTCCGGACCGGCTTGGATCAACTCGGTCAGCACCTGGTAGTGCGCCTCGAACAAGACGAGGTCCAAGTCGAGTGCGGCGCGCTGCACATCCCGCAGGTGTTGATGCATCGCCAAGGCGGCGGCCACGAAACGCTCTTCGGGGACCGGCAGTCCGAGCACCAGCGTGTCCATGATCAGACCGTTATCGCCGATGATCGTGTCGGCGCCGGCGCCACCCAGAATCCGATCCTGGCCGACGTACAGATCGCGCTGGTGAGCGACGTTCCGCAGATCGTGCTCGGCATGGTTGTGGTCGATGCCCAGCGTACGCAGACTGTGCAGCACGTTGTCCAGGGCGTTTTGGGCCTGCTGAGCCGCGGTGTCGATTTCCGCCAAGCCCGAGATCAGCGGGGAATAGATCAAGCCGTTATCGCCCACCAGCAGATCGTCGCCGTCGCCGCCATCCAGGCTGTCGTGCCCGGGCAGCACGCAACGATCCGCCAAGTGCGTCCCCGGGATGATTTGTCCCTGGGCATCCACTTGCGGCAACGCACAGGCCTGCCGCACCACGTCGGGCACGAAGGCCACCAGCGGCCGCCAGCCCACGCCGTCGGCCCGCTGCAGCGGGCCTGCGCCGGCCAGATTCAGCAGTGCGGTCGAGACCTCCGGCAGCAATTCGGGCAGGATGTGTCCCAAGGTGAATTCGAGGAAAAACGGCTGGTTCAAACCCAGCGGTTCCGGGTACAGGGTCGCCGGCAATTGGACGGCCGAGCCGAACGGCTCCAGGATCACGCCGCCGACGCCGGTTTCGATCACCCGCAGGCCGTTGAACACGTGCGGCAGATCGCTCGTCACGAGCGAAACGTTCGTCGCTCCGTCGCCAAACAGCACGTCATTGCCGCGGCCGCCGCGGAGCGTGTCGTTGCCCCGCTGGCCGAACAGTACGTCGTCGCCGTCGCCCCCGTCCAGCACGTCGTCGGCGGCGGGCGCCAATTCGAACAATAGCAAGCTGGTGTTCCACGCGCCGTTGCCCGCCTGCAGATACTTGGCGCCGCCGACTGTGAAGCCACCGGCCAACACGGCCAAGTCCGCCTGCATAATCCGCCGGGCCAAGTCCGAATCCCGCTCGAGCAGCGGCGTCGTATCCAGGTCGATCGAGCCGGTCAGCGTGGCGACTTCCTCCAGGTACACGTCGCGATGCTGGCTGCCGTTGCTGTTCACCCGTGCCGTGCCGTCGGCGTTGAGCGCGCGGTGGACGTAGCCCACATCGCCCAGCAGGATATCGCTGCCCGCCCCACCGGCCAGGCGATCGCTGCCCAATCCGCCGATCAGATCGTCGTCGCCGGCGCCGCCGCTCAGCACGTCATCGCCCCGCTGGCCGTACAGGACGTCCCGTCCGGCATCGCCGTACAGCCAATCATTGCCGCCCACGCGATCGGCGTTGTCGTACAATTGCACGTGGCGGATCACATCGGCAAAGGGCGCCGGATGTCGTCTCCAAGAGAACGGATCCGCTGTCAACAGTTGACGGATGATCTGGCCGTTGTCGCCCAGGATCACGTCCGCCCCGTCGCCCGGCGTTGCGTAGGTCTCCCGGGTCAGGTCGGCGTGGGGCAGGGGCGGCCGGTTGCCGCCATAAATAATGTCGTCGCCGTCGGCGCCGCCGACCACGTTGTGCCCGCCGATCAGATCGTCCTCGCCGGCCCCACCGTAAATCCGGTCATTCCCCTGCTGGCCCAAGATCACGTCGTCGCCCGCTCCGCCGTGAATCTCATCGTCCCCGCCGCCGTCATCCGGCCCCGTGAAGATCGATAAGAACCGTTGGTTCGCCGGCCGGGCGAGACTCCACAACCCGTGATCGCCCAGCAGGATATCGTTCCCGTCACCTCCCCAGATCGTATCGTTGCCCTCCCCGCCGAACACGATGTCGTGCCCGGCTCCCGCATCGATCGTGTCGTCACCGCCCCGGGCATCGAGCACGGAGATGGCCTCGCTCATCGGCCGGATCTCTCCGTCCGTCCGGTCGCCCGGACCGCCGCCACCCAGTACCATCACCTCGGCACCCGTCGCATCCCGGTACACGACCCGGCCGCGGTCGCCGAAGATCAGGTCGTCACCCGTTCCCCCGATGATGGTGTCACTGCCCACCCCGCCAAAGATCACCAGGGGCAAGCTGGAGGCGGAGGCATCCACGGTATCGTCGTCGGTTTCGGTATCCGGTGTATGCGGTCCCTGTGTATTGAGTACGAAGAATCCGTCGACGCCGTCTTTGAGTTTGACCGTCACGACGTCGTCGCCAAGCCCCGTGTTCAGGGTGGTGACGGTGCGGCGGCCCGGCGTTTTCAGGGTGCCGCGCACCTCGATCACGTCGGCCCCGAAGCCCGACCAGATGGTAATGCCGTCATCCAGGTCGCCGCTGGTAAAGAAATTGATCGGCGCCGGTGCTAGGCCGTCGATACGCGATTCGGTGATCAGGACCGGATCGGCCAGCGTGCCGTCTGGAACCAACGCCGCCTCGTCGCTGACCTGGAGCAGGTGGCTGCCCAATCCGAAGTTGAACGTGACTTCGCCCAGGATATCATCGAGGTGGCCGGTGAGAAAGTCCGATACCTCCGCGCGGCTCCGCACGTTGGCGTCGGTCGAGACAAACGCAGCATCATCACCATCGTTCAGATTCAGGGTTGTGATGGCGCTGGTGCCGCGCACGTTGACGAAGTCATCCCCGGAGCCGAACTCGATGTTCAATTCCTCGATGTTGACATAATCCAAGCCATCCGGTCCGAAGCCGAGACCATCGATGCGATTCTTGGTGATGATGGTAAAACTGTCGTTGGTGGCTCCGCTGTTGTCGACATTCAGCGTATCGAAATCGGCACCTCCATCCACCAGCAGGGTGCCGGTAATGGTGTCCAGCAGGCCGCGGCGGTTGCCCACATGGATCACGTCGTCCCCCGGGCCGGTATCGATTTCCACCGCTCCGCTCATCCCGACAAGATGGACCGTATCGGCTTCGCCGCCGGTCTTCAGAGTGGTCGCGCCGACATGCGTGCTTTCGATGGTAAACGTGTCCGCAGCGGGGCCGAGCACGATGTTCAGGGTCTCGAGGTCGAAGTAAGTGATTCCCTCCGGCATCTGCAGTCCCGTCAATTGAGTGCTGGTCAGACTGCCGGGCTCGACCGAGGGAAACACGCTCGTGAAGTTCAATTCGTCCCGGTCGCCGACAGCCCCGCCGCCGTTGACGGTCAGCAAGGCGTTGATCGCCGAACTGTCGATGGCGGATGCAATCCGGCTGTCCACCGGACCGTCCGCGGACGGGGTCACGTTGATGGTGTCGGATCCGTCGCCCGCGTTGATGATGGTGGGCCCGTTGATCGCTCCCACCTCGATCAGGTCGGAGCCGCCGCCGGCATTCAGCGTCACGGCAACTCCGTCCTGCGTGCTGTCGATCGTAAACCTGTCCCCGAAGCTACCGAGCGAGACATTCAGATCCTCGACGGTCTCATACGCAATCCCCAATGTCATTCCCAACCCGGTCAAACTCGTGCTGTTCAGGGCGCCTTCGTTTGCTTCCGTATCGCCCGTCGCGTCCACATTCAGCGTGTCGCTGCCGCCATCGCCGTTGACCGTCAGCAGCGCAAGGATGCCGGTCAGCACGCCATGGACGCCCGGAGCGTTGCTGCCGACATTCACCGTGTCGTTGTCAGCGCCGCCATCAACCGTGGTGGCCGCGCCGATGGATTGGATGTTGACGGTGTCCTCGCCCCCCCCCGTGCTGACCGTGGTCACGCCGGAGGTGGCCTGCACGTGGACCGTATCACCGCCCTCGCCAGTATCCACCCACGTGGCGCCGGCATGGGTCTGCGTGACGGTGACTTCATCGCTGCCGCCTCGAGTGTCGAGGTCCAGCGACGCAAAGTTGCGGTAGTCCACGTGGAATTTCCCCGTGACCTGCAACTCGGCTCCTGTCAGGCTGACCGTTTCCGCATCGTCGCTCAGGTTCACCAGCAGTGCATTCCCGCTCCCCGGCCCGCCATCGGCGACGATGTTGCCGCTGCCTGCGGGATCATTCAGCGTGATCGTATCGTCATCTCCGCCGCCCAGCATGCTGACAACGCCGCTGACCGTAGTTCCTGTCAGGGTCAGTTCGTCGTTTCCAAGACCGCCCGCGACCGTCAGGTTCTCGACGTTTTTTAGGGCCACCGTCGTGTCTCCGAACGTCACTACCAGACCGTCCACGGCAATGATATCGGCATCGGCGGTGCCGGTAACGGTAACGCTATCACTGCCAGACGGAGCGCCGCCATCGATATGGATGCCCGTCGTCGCGCCGACGACCAGGTTGATGAAGATCTGGTCGTCGTCATCGCCGCTTTCGACGTTCACCGTCTCGGGGAATCCTGCGGCGGCGGGGTGTACCGTGACGTGGTCAAGGCCCTCGAGCGTCAAGACATCCATCCTGCCGATGTTGGCGTAGGTGGTGATGATGATGCTGTTGAACGTCACGGTCGGGAAGCCGATGACCACGGTGTCGTCGCCGCTCGTGCCGGTGAACTCGATACGGTTGGCGCCTCCGCTGCCGTCGATGGTCCCGCTGACCGCCGAGGCTGCGCCCAGCAGGAATTCGTCTGCCTCCGATCCGCCGGTCAAATTCTCGATGCCAGAGAACGCAAGTCCGCCGACATTGCCGCTGTCGGGCCCTGTGACATTCCAAGTATTGGGCTTGTTTGGGCCGACCAACGTGTCGATGCCCGCACTGCCGATCAACGTCTCGATGCTGCGGTAGGCGCCGGTGTCGAGATCGACCGTCACGCCCACGGTGCTGGCCGAATAATCGACGACGTCGCTGCCAATTCCGCCGTCCAGAATGCCACTGAGGGAACCCCCGTCGAGAAACCTAAACGTATCCGTGCCCGTACGGCCGGTGAGATTCTCGATGCCGGAAAAGTTGAGGGACGGAGTTCCCGCGAGGCTGCCGAGGTCCGCACCGGTGATCGACCAGGTGTTGTTCTGATCCGGGCCGATCACGGTATCGTTCGCACCGGGTTGCCGCGGATCGCCACTGACGCGCCGAAATAGCGGTTCGCACCGGCCGTGGCGTTGACCGTAAAGGCCGTCAATGTCCCCGGGATCTGATCGACTTGAATCGTGCTGCCGTCGCCCGTTGTCGTGATGGTCAAGTCCGTGACACCGGCCAGCGAGTAACTGGATCCCTTGAACAAAACGAGGTTGTCGAACACTTGGAAAAAGCCGTTGCCAACGATGTTCAAGATCGGGTCGACGGTCTTTACATCAACTTGTTCGATGGAATTGTCATACCTCAGTGGGGAGGGGGCGAGGTTGTTGTAGTTGACATCTACCGGTTCCACGTATCCTGTTTTCACAACGGCACCATGAATGTACACCTCGATGGTGTCGACCGTGCCGTCGTTGGCTCCCGTGTCCGAAACGCGAGTTTGCGTCGCGGGTCTGGCGGTCACCAGCTTATAGAGATCCATCCCCGCGCCGCCATCGAGTTCCAAGTTGGCGGAACTCGTACCGACCACGGTGATTTCATCGTCCCCCTGGCCTCCTGAAATCCGCAGCAGGCCCGTCGGTGTGGTCACGCCAACGTGGTAGGTGACATGCAACAAGGGTGTCGAGGAATCGGTTGGAAACACAGCAATCGTGTTCGCGGTGACCAGGATCTGATCGTCCGCATCCGTCCCCAAGATGTTCAGTTCATCCCCGGCCCCCGTGTCCAGGACCGAGACAATCGTCCCGGAGCCGGCATGCAGAATGATCGTGTCGGCGCCGTCGCCGCCATCGATCGTCACACGCCCGTTCCAAGATACCACCTCGATCCGATTGTTGCCGCTGCCACCGCGCAGCTCGACGTTCGTGAAACCGTCGAGTTTCACGGCCTGCCGCCCGTCGCTGGCCGTCAAGAAGCCGTCGTACAGCGTCCAGTCGGTATCGGCGTCAGCCACGTAAGTCGAACTTGGACCACCGAGGAAGTCATGAACACCGCGGATTGCCTGAGACTTCGTTCCCGGAGCGACCGCCCGCGCGTCGGTATTGAGCACCACGTCGCCCACGATTCCGGTGCTGCCGTCGCTCCGCACAAAGCTGGACTGTCCCAGCACGGTGACCGCTCCCGAGACCGCCGTGTATTTCAGGTTGTCACTGACCAGGCCAATCGACACGATCCCGGCTGCGTCCAGGCTCATGATCTCGTTCGTCGTGCTGATCCCGTCTTGGTTAAGATCCTGCCAGATCTTGAACTTGCTCCACTCCGCGTCGCGTGAGTCCAGAACGTTGTCATGATTGCTGTCGAAGACAATGCGCAGGGCCTCCAGATCCGAATCGGCCGTCGGCGCCAGCGTTACGAAGCTCAGTTCGCTGCGCGTCACCTGTCCCCCGGCGACCAGATCGATGAACAGCCAGCCATCGCTGGCTGCCAACCAGGCGGTCGGCTCGGGCGTGCCGGTTCCGTTCAGGTCAAAGGTCGCGCCCGTCGACGATCTCGGGACAAATTCCAAACCGTTGCCGTTCAAATCCAGGGCGATCGGCGCCGTGCCCTTGACCTCGACGCTGGCCGTATACTCAAAGAGACCGTCGGTCGGCATCTTGAGGCCCGGCGCCCGATTCGTGTACGTGATGTTTCCTGTCGCCGTAAAGCTTTGCAATCCGTAGGCCGTGAACCCGGCGGACTCGATCGTGAGCGAGCTGATGATCGGTTCGCCGCCGCCGTCGTTGGCAAGACTCGTCTGCAGAGTGACCTCGCCAATATCGAAGAACTGCAGTGTGGCATTCTGGGTGCCGGCAACCGTGCCCGCAACCGTATTGGTCAGCGCGCCGGCGACCAACTCGGTTTGTACCTCGGGCAGGATCTTGTTCCCCGGCGGGTTGATGTTGCGCACGAAGGCATAGCCGCCGCCGTCCGTGTCGATTCCACCAACGACGGGAGGTCGCCCCAAGAGCTGCGGTGCGCCGAGCAGGGCCAGGTCTCCGCTGATGGCCACCGCGTGGCCGACATTGTCCCCCGCGGAAGCCGCGGCCCCGGTGAGAACGCGAGTGTCCCTGTCTGCGGGCGTTTCCAGCGTCCACAGGCCGTTGTTCTTCAGTCCATAGCTAAAGGCTTCGCCTTGAGTATACGTCTTGCCGTCAGTTCCGACCGTCTGAAGGCGGCCGGGCGCTCCGATGATGATCTGCACGCCGTCGATGGCCACGGAAGAGCCGAATTTGTCTCCGCTCACCGCTCCCGCCGAGTAATCCAGACGCGTCTGGACCCACGGCGTCGTTTCGGTGGGCCGTTGGAACACATAGGCCGCGCCGGTCTGGGACGTTGCACCGGGGGCACCGATGACCAGGTAGTTGCCGCTGCCGTCGATGGACGCACCGAAGCCATCGCCGGCCGCACCGCCGGTGGCCGGCAGCGTCGTCGGCCCGGACGTCACGTTGGACGACACATTCTGCGGGCGTGGAGCGAGACCATAGATCAAGACGGTTCCTGCCCCCGTGCTGCCGGGTGCGCCGACGAACAGGGTGCTGGAATCCAAATGCACCGCGGTGCCAAAGCCATTTCCAGACTGCGGTGTCGACAGTTTCGCGTCCGAGGACCAACTGCCGGCCAGTTTCCGATAGAGGTAAACGGACGCGGTCGTGCCGCCCGGCGCTCCCGCCACCGCATACTCCGCACCGATATCGACGGACATGCCAGTGCGCTCGCCGGCCACATTGCCATTCAGTTCCTTCTGCAAGGTCCACTGGCCGCTGAGTCGATGGAAAATGTAGGCCCCGCCCTGGTCGCCATTGCGCCCCGGCGCGCCCACGATCAGATAGTCGCCGTTGATCGCGACACTCGCGCCGAAGTCGTCCCCCGTCTGGAAGCCCGGTGCATCGATCTGGGTTTGCAGCTCCCAGACAGGATCCAAGCTTGGATCGGCGTTCGGGACTTGCTTGTAAACGAAGACCGCGCCGCGGTTCCCGTAGTTGGGGGCTCCGAGCACGGCGGTCGTGCCGGCGATGGCGACGCTGCTGCCCAGATGCGCAAGGCTGAGCGGAGCCGGGGTGTTCAAGTCGGGCCCGGAATTCGCCGCCCAAGCCGGTCCCCGCTGGCGGAAGTTGTAAACGAAGCGATTGCTCGCGATGCTCGAATTGTTTCCGGCTACGTAGAATCCATCGCTGATGATCGACGGCGCGGTTCCCAAGCCTACCGCCGCGGTCTCGGGAACCGTGGAATTATTGGAACTTTGGAATTTGAAGGGAGCGAGCGCAACGCCCTGGTAGCCTCCCGTGGTGTTGTACAGGTAGGCGACGCCCGCGCCCCCCGACGCGCTCGGCGCGCCGATCAGAACCCGATTGCCGGCCTGGCTGATGGTGTGCGCACTGCCCAGATTTCCGGATGGCTGCCCCGAGGGGATGACGAAGGTGTTGGTGCTGCTCCAGCTCGTTGCTGAGCCCGTATAGGAATACACCGCGTTGGCGCCCGGCGCACCGGAATAGAAGCGCCCGGCAATCGCCGTGACGTCGGAACCGAAGCTTCCGGATTGGCTCAAGATCGCCGGATTGGCGCGGGCGATGCGTACGGAGTCTGCCAGGCCCGCGACCTTCACGTTCCATGCGGTATAGTCGCCCCGAGTGACGTCATACACGGCTGTCCGCGACCTGCCCGCCGCGCCGACAATGACGGAGTTGCCGACGATATCAACGCTCGAGCCCCATTGGGCGTTCGCCATGGAGAACGTGTAATAGGTCGATACAGCATCAACGTAAGTCTCCGACATTATGGAATTGGTAACGTAGTCGACTTCATTGCGATGATCGCCCAAACCCGTGTAGGGTCCCTGAATCAACCTTCCAGTTCCCTCTTCTGTCAGGTAGGCCCCATTGGCGAAGTAGACTTGCGCAAAATTCGTGTAGGAGTTGTTTGTGAAACCAACGCTAAGGTCAGGGGTATAATCATCCGAGATGAGGACGACTGATGTCCGTGGTCCGATCCGAAGCGCTACCGACTCATCGCTCATGTTTGTTTTCGTTCCTGACCACGCATACTTATCGAGATCATATGTGTTGGGTGCAGTGAAGCCATTTACAAAACCAGAGGCGTCATTCCTCTTTAAGTAGACCCAACCCACATATGGCGATGGGCCGACCTGAGCAACGTAAGTGGAAGTAGTCGTCGGAAGGTTGGGATCGTCCGGCATCAGCAGCCGGTCGTAGCTCCAATTGCCACCGCTGAGGCTGTACAGATGGGCCGCGCCGACGGAGAAGCTGGTTGAGGAAGACGGATCCGGATCCGCACTTGTCGTTGACGAGGTTGTCGTTGCCGGACCCAGACCCAGATCCAGCGCATAGCCCGCCTTGCCCTGAATCGTCGAGTAGTATTTGACTTTCGCGGCAGGGGCACCAACGACGAGCCTGTTGCCATCGATCGCCACGGACTGGCCGAAAGAGCCGCCCATCGCAGTGTTCGCCGTCCCCGTGTCGGAGATGGCCTTGCCGGGGTTGGTGGCCAGGTTGTTGCCCCAGGTCTTACCATCCGCCTGGCGCTGGAAGACGTAGACGTAGTCTGCGGTCGTGCCGACGGCCAGCCTGCCGTTGACGGCATCGAGATCCATGTCGATGCCGAAGCCCGCTGTCTTTCCGGAAATCCAGCCGGTGAGGGTGGTCGAGGGACGCCAGTAAAGTCCTTCGTTCACATAAGTGTAAATACTGTTCGCAATTTTATCCGAGACGAACAACGTGCGCGACACGGGATCGTAGACCGTCATCGAACTGGGGTTCGCCAGCGGTAGCTTCTCGGCGTACAGAGAAGCCAGTGTGACTGCGGGAAGATTACCTGCGGTCGTAAAGGTGCGCACGGCTCCGAGGTTTGTCCTGGACGTGCCCGTCGTCTCATCGAATCCCGGGATTCCGACCATCGTACGGCCAGCCCCCGTGATCGGGTCGTGCCACACGGCAACCGCCTGGCCGAAGTTGTCATTCGCCGCCGGGCTGGCGGCTTGCAGGCGACCGGAGCCGGGGCCGCCCGATGACGTCAACGTTCCCCCGGTCGATCGCGTCCAGCTTGAGCCGTTGGCGCCAGTCGTCCCGTTATGCAGTTCGTAGAAGACGTAGGCGGCCCCGACTTGGAGAGTGGTGCCCGCTTGATAACCCGGCGCACCCACGACCACGTACTGGCTGTCCAACGCAACCGCCGCACCAAAGCGGGCGCCGTTAGCCGATCTTTCCCGCGCTGCTTCCGCCTCCGGCAGACCTCCGTCCGCCGTGAGCCGCGCGACTCGAACCCAAGACGAGCCGCTGAGATCGAAGATGAAGGCCCGCCCTGCATCAGTTTCGGCTGGATCGCCCGCGTAGGCGTAGTCAACCGGCTGGTCCCACGCTGGCGCGCCGACCACGATGCGGTTGACTTGCTGGGAAGTCGCCGCCACCGCCGCGCCGAACTGTTCGCCCGTCTGCGGCACCGTCGCCGTCAGGGTTTGCCAAGGCGTCAGCGATGTAGACGTGACATGATAGACGGACACGGCGTCCGCCGCAGGTGCGCCGATGACCGCGAAGTTGACGGCCAGTGCCACGGAACGGCCGAAATCACCGGTTCCCGTTTGCTTCGACCGCTGCTGCCAATTGCCGCTGTCCAAGGTGAAAAAGTACGTGGCTTCCGAAGCGTTTGCTCCAGGCGCCCCCGGTGCCCCCACCAGAACCGCGTTGCCGCGGATCGCCACTGACGCGCCGAAATAGCGGTTCGCACCGGGATCACCGGCCAGCAGTTTCTGGGTTTGAATCCACACGCCATCGGGACCGCTGCGTTCAAAGATGTATGCCGCACCGTAGTTCGACGCGCCGGCGGGTGCGTCGCCAGGCGACCCGACGATTAAGCGGTTGCCGTCGATGGCGACGGAGGCTCCGAAATCAACGCCGAAATTCAGGCCCAGACGGAGGTCTTTCGGTTCCAGCCGAGCCTTTTCGATCCACGCGCTGCCATTCCACTGGTAGACCAGCACCAGGCCGTCGGTCAGTTCTCCCACGGTCGCGCCACCCGCGGTGGCTTTTGCGCCTACGATCATCGTCAGGCCATCGTCGCTGACGGCGATGGCCCTGCCGACCTGGCGAGGGTCCAACGCCGGATTCTCTAAGACGAACTGCTTCTTCTGCGTCCAGGTAACTTGACCCTCGACGGTCAGCGTGTGCAATTGCAATTGCTGCCGAGCGACATCGGCAAGCTGCGCGCTATCGATGATCAGAGCGGCGGCCAGGTCCGGCGTGAGCATCTTGAAGTCGGGTAAACCGTGGACGATCAGCGGTTCCACTCCGCTGAAGGCGAGCGAATTGCCGGAGATGGTAACCGTCCCGCCGCCGGGCACGCTGCTGCTGGGCTGGTAGACCGCTCCCGTGGCGTGGCCATCCCCGGCAATCCGCAGGGTGTCGCCCATGCCATCCCCGGTTTGATCTCCGCCGTGGAAGGTCAACGCAACCTGCGCGGCGGGAACCCCGAGCAGGAGTTCAGCGGCACCGCCCGTGCTCACGGAGCCAGACTGGTACTCGACGCCAAACTCAATCACCAGGCCGGTGCCCGACGGAAACACGCGGCGTCCGTCGGACTCTGCAGGCACCTGCTGAATGTTCTGCCAATCGGCGGTGAAACTGGGTCCGGTCGAGCCCAAATTCGCGACCTCAACCGCGGTGTTCGCCGTATTGTTCCAGACGCGGAACTGCCAATTTGAATTCGCGTCGTCCCACTGTGTTTGCACATAGTAGGTGCCGGGGGTCAAGGAATGCGCAGGATCTACATCGGCCGTTGAAAAAGTCACGTCCGTGACGGTCTGTGCCAGAGTGCCGCGTTTGGCCACCGAGAGCCCGTTCACTTGCCCTTCAGAATCGGCAACCAACTCCAGCCTGACAGCGCCAACAATCGTCGCACCGGTAGGCAGGTATTGGCCGCTGAAATCGATCACAAAGCCACGGTGTGAATCAAAGCGGGAAACCAGGGCGTTGTTCGCGTCAGGGGCCGACTCGACCGGCAATTGGCTGATGTCCTGCCAATTGGCCAGCAACCCGACCCCGTCGCCATCGCTCAAATCCGCAACGGCGACCGGCGTGCCCGTGCCGTCGACGACTCGGAACTGCCACTGCGAGCCACTCCACTGGGTTTCCACATAGTAGGTTCCCGGCAACAGCGGGACGCGCCCGGGAATTCCCGAATCGGCATCGTCCCGCGAGAAGGTCACTTTCGTGACCGTCTGCGCCAGATGGCCGCGATCGATGATCGAGACGCCGTTGAAGTCCACATAGGTTGTGTCATCGCCGCCGCCGCCGTCCAGCACCAGCGTATGGCCGTTCGTCATGCGAACGCCGTTCTCGACGTTAAACGTGTCATTGCCGTCGCCCGCGTGGACCAGGATGTCGCTTTCGTAGGCGGCGCTTGTCAACTGCACCACATTGCCCTGCTCGCCCCCGTCACCCAGCGACACCGTGAGCAGCAGGTTGTGGCCCGCCAGACGCAATGCCTGATTCAGCGATTCGCGAATACTGATATTGATTGGCCGCTGTTCATTCTGAGCCAGCACCACCGTGGTGAAGGGCCTGGCCAAGGCGTTTTCGCCAAACACCGCGTTGAACACATCCACCGAATCGACAATGGCATCGGGCGCCGCCGGAAACAGGTCGCGGAACTGCGTCTGCGTAAAGGCTAGACTGGTGGGAGTCGTGCTGGCCGTGTCGCGGATCGCGACCGTGTCGTCGCCTCCCTGGCTGTTGATCAGGACCGGAATCCCCCGCGGGCTGGGATCCGGACCGGTGAAGGTTGGCGCCACCACATCTTGCTGAAAGCCAGCCATCGAGAACAGGCCACTTGTTCCAAGCGGGGCGCCCAGGGTGATGATGTCGTCGCCGGATCCGGTGTTGACCGTGAACGTGGAACTTGTGCTTCCGTCCGTGCTCTGCTCGCGATGAGTCTGCTGGATATCGATCGTGTTACCACCCTGCCCCCCGCTCAAGGCTACGGTTTCCTCGCGACTGTATTGGACGATCACCGTCCCATTGCGCGTGATCGTCGTCGTGTCGAGGATCGGATTCGGACCGTACCAAACATAATTATTCGTCACGGTGTACGACTGAGGCGTTATGGTGTCCTGATCGTTCAAGAACAGCGTATTCACGCCCGTCAGCACTTCCCCGCCGTCAATGAACAGGCTGCCCAGCAACCCGGACAGCGTTCCCGTTGTCTCCGCTCCGAAACGGGTTCCGACATAAACGGTATCGTAGCCGCCGCCCGTCTCCAGCCGGACGGACTGGCCGGCGGCCGTGGCCGGGATATAGAACGTGTCATCGTTGGCGCCCAGCTTGATGGTCGTCGATGGCGTGCCCAGGAACGTGACCGTCCCCGGCATGAGACCCGTCACCTGATCCATTTCGAAGGTTCCCGTGGTCCGCGCGTCATTACCGGAATCGTCCACCACGATGTTGGCGGCGGACAGGGAAACGGTGCCATCGATGAAAGTCACGCGTTTCGGCGTCGCTGGATGCAGGCCGCTCAAGGAACTGCTCAAGGTGATCGTCGTGTTGGTTCCGCCAGTCACCGAGGTGTGACCACCGAAGGTGCTGTCCACCTGGAAGGCGTTGTCGGTGCCGGCGAGGTGGATATTCACATGCTCCACGGTGCTGAGGATCGTCTGGTCGCCAGCGCGGTTGATAAACCGCTGGGCGTAGTAAACTGCGGCGGGAAGCTCCGGAGCCACGCTCGGGATCCTGGGCAAACCGAGCGGGTAGGCATCCTCGAGCAACAGACGATTCAGGACGCTGTTGCCTTGCGGATATTGCGACAGGAGCTGAATGGTTTCTGGACGCAACGCGACACCGGCGAAACGCTGGGCGTCATAGACCGAGGGTCCGGAGATGATGTCATTCAGATCCTCCGCCAGCAGGTCCGACAACGGCGTCGTCACCACCGGCAGCAGCGTGGCGGTCATTTGGCTGTCCAGATGAATGACGGCCTTCGTACCGTCGGTCAACAACGTGTTCAACCGAATGGTCGTGGCATCGATGGTTTCGACGTAATACCGCTGTCCGGCGATCAGGCCGCCAATCGGCGTGTTGCCAGTTCCTGGCTGATAGATCACGTGCTGCCCGTCGGTCAGGTTGTGGTCGCTCGCGAACGTGATCTGGTCGTTCTGAACGTGCAAGGATGACGGATCGAACGACACGGCGGGCGTTGCCGGCGTCAATGTATGCCGCCCACCCGTGCTGCCGGATGGGTTGATTGCAATGACGGTCCTGCTCTGGGCGTTGGGCAGCGACGAAGCCAACTGAATGGTCGTGGCATCAATGTAAATGACCCAGACGGACTGGCCCTCGGCCAGGGGGCTGATGGGCGAGTTGCCATCTCCGGCGCGGTAAACCACCTTCTGCAGATCCACTAGGTCGTGGTTGCCCGAAAAGACGATCTGGTTGGCGTTCACGGACGAGGGATCGAACGACACGGATGCCAGCGGCGCCAGCGTATCGGGCGTGCCGTCGCTGGGAGACGAGAGCGTAACGGGAACGGGAGGATCGCTTTGGGCGTTGGCCAGCGAGGATGCCAACTGGATACTCGTGTCATCCACGTTGATGACGTAGTAGACCCCGCCGTCCGTCAGGCCGCCGATCGGCGCGTTGCCGCTGTCGATGTGGTAAACCACCGCTTGCCCAGTCGTCAGGTTGTGATTGCCCGCAAAGACGATCTTATTGTCGGTGACGGTTTCGTTGCCCGCGAAGGTGGAAGTGGGCGACACGTGGATGACCACTCGATTTCCAGAATCGAGGTGAGCAAGGGTTACCTGGTTCGTCTCTCCGATCGAGGAACGAGGCACGGCAATCGCATGGCTGAGGTCGTCCAGACTCACAACAAGGAAGACAGAAGGCGAATCGGCGCCGCTGACAAAATAGACGGTGTCGTCCGTCAAGCCGACAATCGGCGTGGTGCCGGGCGTGTTGACCCTGTAGACGACCTCGGCCCCCGTTCGATAGTCGAACAGCGCATTGCTGGTCGCAACGGAGAGACGGTTCGCCACATAGGTGTCGATGTTGCGCGTCGGATTCTGCAACTGGCTGGACAACGCCTGGATGTTTGCCAAGGTCAACTGAGCCGCTTCCAGCCCCGACGAACTCAACGTGATGTTCTTGATCGTGTAACCCGCGCCGAACAGATCGTTGTGCGTCGCGATCAGCTTGTTGGTTTGCGAGCCCAGGCCGGTCACGGCGATCGCCGTCAATTGATTCGGGTTGACCTCGCCAGTTGCCGGAGGAGTGGCGACGCCATGTACGTTCAGGGTGTCGCCGGAACCCCCTTCTCCGAAGAAGGCGACGATGCCGCTGACGGCGCTCAACGGATCGCCGGCATTGCCGACATTGACCGTATCATCGCCGTCCCCGCCGAAGACCAAGATCTGGGTATTGACGCCGGCCCCCGTGACTTGGAGCTGATCGTCCAGTGCCCCCAGTTTCAGGAGCAGGCTGGTGCCGCCATTAGTGGTCGTCGTGTAGTTGATGCTGCCGGAGTTCCCGAGCCCGGTCACTTGGCTGGCGGTCACCAGGCCAGCGGTCAGCGCCGTCGTGCTTCCGGCGGCACTCAGGTAGATGGCGTCCCGGGCCCCGCCGTTGCCGCCGTCCCCGGTGTTGATCGTCAACGCTGCGGTGATGGTCGCGAGCGTTCCCGATGACAATCGGGAAGCGGAGAACGGAAAAGCCAGGTCATCGCCCCGATCGTCAAACACTCCGTCGGTGACAAACAGCGAGCGTGCCGCGTTGCTGGAGATGTAGTACCGGTTGGCGCCGGCTCCACCATGGATGGTCATGGCTGCGGACACCGCCTGAATGAAGAACCGGTCATCTCCCGCATTTCCCGTCAGCGTCGTCGGGGCATTGATTCCGGCCGGATTGATCAGGTCGAAGTAATCCAGGTTGCTGCCGCCAAAAATCTCAACCGCATTGGCAGCAACCGTGCCGGCGATCGTCAGGATCGAGCCCACGGGGTCCGGGTCTTTGGGCGCATCGCTCCACTGGCCGCCGCGAATCACGACCTTGTTTCCGGCTGCGCTACCGCCCTGGATCAATGTCCCGGTCGGCAGAGTAAAATCATCACCGGCCGAAGCCGTGACACTGCCGGTGGGGGCCAGAATCCGCCCGTGGGCAAGAGGCGGGGTTCCGAGGATCGCTCCCAGGAACGTCTGGCCACCGGACTGCAGCAGGTTCAAGTCTTCGCCCGCCAGCACCGAATCATGCACCGCCAGTGCCACGTTTCCGGTCGGCGTCTGGACATCCAGCACATTCATCGCACCACTGGTCTGGGTGAGATAGACACCGGCGTTCGCCTGGGCCACCAGACGCCCGGTCCCGGGGGCGTACTGTTCGATCTGGAAACCATCATTCGGACGCTGTCCGGTTCCACCGCCGAGCAGTTCGAGCGGGTTGCCGGCGTCGCCTATCCGGCTTCCGGCGGACGTAGCGATCAGGTCAATGTTCCGCCCCTGGATGTCGGCTTGGGCGTCATCGCCCGCTTCCAGCATCGAGCCGGACTGGGCGATCAAGACGACGTCCGAGATGCGCGAGAGCACTTGGTCGATGTTCAGGTCGCCAACCGTCTCCGTCAGGTAGACCCCGTTCTTGGCCAGCGCGATCACCGCACCCGCAGCCTGATTCGACGAGTTGATTTCCAGGAAATCGCCCGGCCAGCCGATCCCGCCATCCCGCGAGCTGAGCGAAACGCTGTTGCCGATCACCCACGGCGTCGTCCCGTAGGCCGTCCCTTCGGTGGCTAGATCGAAAATCGATCCGCTGTCTCCCGTCGCAGCGAGGGACACATTGCCGGCCGAGGATGACACATTGCGGATGCGGAAATCTCCGCTCCGCTCGGACAACGTGATGTCGCCATTGGTCACGGCAAGCAGTTCGCCGCTGGCGCCCATGTCCGTGCCGGACGCGAAACTGACGCGCTGATTTGCCGATGTGTTGGCCGCGTTAACCGCGTTGATCCTGATATTTCCGCTGGCGTCCCCGGCGTCGAGTAGCTCGAATCGATAGGTTCCGCCGATCGTCGACGTCGTGTAAGTGGGCAGTGTCAAAACGTCGCTAGCGAACGCCATCAGGACACCGTTCACGTAACGCTGGACCGAGATCGTGCCTGACGTACCCGATGCCGGGACGTCCTGGACCGCGGACTCAAGCAGCAAATCAATCTGCCCTGCAGTTTGGATTGTGCCGCCCTGGAATACCGGCTCGGTCACGCCTGTCGCACGGAGCCGTCCCCTCAGATCCAGAAAGACATCCGCGCCCGCCTCGATATCCAGGCCGGTCTGACCCGACGTCCGGACGAGGTCCACATTCAGCCGGCTGGAACTAGTTCCGACGGAACCAGCCGCTTGCAGATCAAGGGCTCGGGTCCAGATGGTGGGAAGCTGAGGCGTCCCGCCCGCATTCAGGATGCTGCCCTGTGCCGCGATGATTTTTGTGGTTCCAAGCGGGTTGTAAATCGCGAATCCCTGGTCCGTGCCCGGCAACACACTCGGCGCGTTCAAGCGAATGTCGGAAGTCGCACCTTGACTGTCAATCGTGATCTCGGTGGGCGAAACGTCACTGCCGACCGTGAACGCGAACGTCTGCCAGTTGGTCGCATTGATGAAGATCGTCGGCGTCGCGCTGGGCGTCACCACGTTGATCCCGTTGATGACCAGATCACGGTTCAGGGAGTTACGGATGTCTACGGAGCGATACGCCGTCGCAGCGCTGATCTTCCCTCCGGTTCCCGTCACGGTATCTGCCGTGAACGTGACGGCGCCTCCGGTGAGCCATGTGCCCCCGCTGCCCGCGGAACCGGCGCCGGTCGTGCCAACCAGCGTGAAAGAAGTATTCGCGATTACGTTGGCGATCACGAAGGTGCCGTTGGCGTTGGGATTGCTCGCGCCGGTGATCGTCACCACTCGGCCGTCGGTCAAGCCGGCGGTGCTGGAAGTGCTGACGACGATGGGCGAGGTGCCTGCGCCGGTGGTGTTGGTGATCGTGCCGGTCGAGAAAGCCGTGTTGTTGATGATCGAATCCACGGAAACCGGCCCGGCTGCAACGGTCTGGCCCTGCCCCAGGCCGCCGACTGTGACACCGATGGCCTTCACAATCACTCCACTGCCGTCGACCACGAGTTCCGGATCGGGCCCCGACAGCAGCACGACATTTCCGTTCCAGGAGATTTCCCGAGTCGCATTGTAGGCGCCGGATGTTTCGCCTCCGCTGCTGCCCCCGGTATGCCAGGCATATTCCGTGGAGTTTCGCTCGAGCTTGTCAATTTGCTGTGTCGTATTGACATTCACCACGCGTCCGGAGACCATCGCTCCCGCAGCGGCGACGATGCGCGCCGTGCTGTTGTAGTCAACTTTCGCCTCGGCATTGGGAATCCCAATCACGGCGTAAGCGGTGGCGGTCGCCGTGGAAACGAGGCTGATGTTCTCATGGTTGGAGTGGATGGTCACCGTGTCGCCGGTCACCGACGCACCGGCAGCGAGGCTGACTTCGGTCTTGTCATGGATCGTCATCAACGCTTCCGCCGTCGCACCCGACCCCAGTCCATCCGCTTCCTCGTCGGCGTCGACGTTCAGGTCGAGCTTTGTCACCCTGGCGCCGATGGTCACCGTGGCGCCTTGGAGAAGTGCATTGGTTCCGATCGCCGTGGTCGTCGTCGCGGGTGTGCCAGCCGAACCCAGGTTCAGTGTCGTCGTGTTGGTCGCCACGGCCACCCCTCCACCGGCAGTAAGGTTGGAGATGGCATCGGCTTCGGTATCGCTGCGGGATTCGACCAGCAGGATTCCATTGGTCGTGAGCTGTGCGGAGTCGCCGATCTCCAGCGTCGAGACATGGGAGACAGTGGTAGTCACCGTCGCGTCCGCCACGGCGACAAGTCCGCCGCTGACACCCCGGCCTTTTGCGTACGCGTCGGCGGAGGTTGTCGAGAGGACGGTAATGCTGCCGGTCGTCGTCCCCGCCTCGTTCCCCGTGGCCTTGAGGACGGCAGTCGCATGGATCGTGAGAACGCTTTCCGGCTTGAGTGTCACCGTCGAATTCGATACGCCGACAGCAACCACGCCGCCGCCATCGCCCTCGGCAATGGCCGATACGTCGCCCATGGCCTTCGCTTGAACGTCGATGTTTCGGATGGCAGTGAGCTTGGCACCGGCATGGACCGTCGTCGAGACTTTGGGCGTCGCAGTCAGGTTGGTCGTCACCGACGAGACTTGCACCACACCGCCCGCGGCGCCGCTGGCGGCGGATTTGGCGATCCCATCCGAGGCGGCCGGTTGGTTCGAGCCAAGAACCAAAGCACTGGTGGGCGCTGTTTCGCCATGCACCGCAAGAATCGTGATGTTATTACCAGCCGTGAGACTGGTTCCGGCCGCCGCACTGGCGGTCACCGTCGGGGTGAGAGTGACCGTGGCGTTCAAGACCGTGACTGCCACCGCTCCTCCGCCTGCGCTGTCATTCGTCGTGTCGGCGTCCGTCCTCGAGTCGGCTCGAACCGTGATGTCGTTCCGGACGTCGACCGTGCCCGCGATCCGAGCATTCACCGTCGGGGTCGTATTCGCCTTGACATTGGCAATCCCCACCTGGACGAGGCCGCCACCCCGGGTGTCAGAGCCCGCCAAAGACCGGTCATTGGCCATCGCCCGGACGATCACATTGAATGCGCCCGATGCCGCGCCATCCGGTCCTGTCACATCGCCGAGCATCAGCGATTCCGTCGTGCTTTTCGCCGTGGCGGTCGGGGTGCTGTTCTGGACATTGACTCCCCCGCCGCCGTAATTCACCGTGTTGGCGATTGCCAGACTTTGCGAATCCGCGGAAACGGTGACATTGCCCGTGGTATTCGTAGACGGAACCAAGATCGCCGCGCCATTGGCGACCGTGGCCCGGGTGGCGCTGTTGACGGTCGAATTGATATCGAGATTGCTGACGCCGATGGCGCCGCCCCCGTCGGAGCGGCTGCTGGTGTAGGCCGTCGCCGCGGACTGGGCCTGGACGATCAGCGATCCCGAAGACAGGGTGATGCGGGCATTGGCGGGAATCGATGCCTCCGTCGTCCGCTGGAGCACGGCATCGGTCTTGGCGTGCGAAACGGCGACCGCACCGACGCTGCCCACGTTCGTCACGGGCGTGGCCGTGCTGGTATCGCGGGCCGTGACCGTCAGGCTGTTTGCCGTCACCGTCGTTTGGCCATCCAAGCGGGCCAGTGTCGCCCCTCCCACCGTGGCCTTGGAGAGCATGACCCCGACCGCGACAATACCGCCCGCTCCCCCGCGGACCAGCGGGTTCAGGGTCTCGGTCGAAGTGGAAGTGACCACAACCGCATGGCCGGTCGCCGTCAGCACGGCGTCCTGAAGATACGCCTCCGTCGTGCCCCCGACCGTGGTCGTCGCGTCGAATACGGCAACCGCAGCCCCAATCGCCACCGACACCGCCACGGTCGTGGACGTGGTGGTAATGCTCGGAGCCGATGTGGCCGTGACGGCGATATTGCCGGACGCGGTGATCGTCGAGCTGTGTACATAGGCCGACACGTTGTCGAGAATCGTGTTTTCGCCCGAGCCAATTCCAACGCCCACGCCGAAAACGCCGACGGCCACCGCCAGGGAAAAGGTGTCCGCCGAAATCACCCCCGTATCGTTCGCCGACACTGCCACCGCTCCGGCAGACTCCATCGAACTGTCGGTGATGTAGGCGGAAACCTTGTTTTCCAGCGTGTTCGTGGCCTCGACGACGCCAACGGCCGCAGCGAAACTGATTTTCCCAGCGGCGATGGCGGCCGAGGCGGCGAAGGTCGTGGAATTGATCGAGGCCGTCTCGGAGGCCGTCACGCTGATCGCTCCCCCCGTCCCCGTCGTGGTGACGTTGTCCGCACGCGCAAGATACGCCTCGACATCGTTTTGAATCACGTTTTCGGCCAGCGCGACACCGACGGCGATCGACAGGGCGCCCGCTTTCCCAAACGAGATGGCCAGCGCCGCCGCTCCTGTGACCGCCTCGATGGACGAGGTGTCCGCCGCCCCAATCGTAATCGAGCCTGCGTGGATGCCGGATGCACCATCTCCGTCGATGGCGGCCGTGACGTTCATGGAAATGCCGTTGGTGGCCCGCGCTCCCGCACCCGCACCGGCCAGCCCGCCTTCTTTTCCCCCGGCAACGGCCGCGGCGAAGGCGCCGACGACGGCGTCAATCGATTGCTGCGCTGTCGCGGTCAGGACCAGATTGCCGCCCGTCGCGGTGACACTTGAGTTCAAAATCCTGGCCTGGACTTCGCCCGGATAATTCTTGGCGATGATCGCGGGGCGCGTCATCCCAGCACTCTCGTTTTGGTCGGACCCAATCAGGTTCCTGGCCACGGAAGCCCCGATCGCCAGCCCCGCCCCGCCTTCCTTGCCAACGGCGACGGCCAGGGACGCGCCGATGACCACGGCCGAGATCTGGGGCTCGAACACCGTGAAATTGCCGAGTGCATCCTTGGCAATGATCACGGAAGTCCCCGACTTGCGGTCGGTCACCGACCATTCCACGCCGGTGTCGTCCGCAGGGTCGATCGGGTCCGCGCCCGTGTGTACTTTGCGGATCGTCACGGCCAGATCATTCGGATCCGTGGACAATTCGATGCCGACTGGGGACAGGGCCAGTTGATTCCGGAGTATCGTCTTGAACGCGTTGTCGCCAGCGAAATCAGTCGGATCGGGCGAGCCCGCTTTGTAGACGATGCCGCCGACTGTCGTATCGCTCTCCAGCAGATCCGTGGCGGCCGCGTCATCCAGACCTGCGGTGAAACTGCCCACGGGCGTCAACGCCTTCGAACCGGCGGCCGAACCGGCGTCCGAGGTGATTGTCACGTGCCCACTGGCAGACAGCACGCTATTCTGCACCAAGGCATTGGTCTTGGTGCGGATCCGATTGGTGGATTCGGCGCCCGCGCCGCTGGCCGAAAAACCGGCTTTCTTGGACAGGGCTACCGCCACGGACGCCGCGACGGAAACGGTGTGGATGGAGGAATGATCCGTGGCCGACAGCGTGATCGCGCCCGTGCTGACGACGTTGTCCGCATTCTTGATGGCGGCTTCAATCGTGTTGCTGATCTTGTTTTCCGACAGCGAGACCCCCACCGCAATGGCGACTCCCGTCTCGCCTGCCACGGAGGCCGCCAGCGAGGCTCCCACGGTGATCGCCGTGATCTTGGACGTATCGTCGGCGGTCAGGGAAATGCCCGTCGCGCGAATGCCGGCGGTACTGTCGCCGTCAATGAATGCGCGGATATTGGCCGCAATTGCGTTTCGCACGTCGACGCCTGAGCCGCTCAGGGCAACTCCGGCGGACTTGCCACCCGAAACCCCGGCCGAACCAGCTCCCACACTCGCGGTGATGGTTTCTGTCGCATTCGCCGCCAGCGTCAGGGCACCCGTTGCGTTGATGCTGGAGTCTTCGACATAAGCCTGCACATCGGCGGGAGTATCGGTTGTACTTGCGAGGTTTTCGTCAACGCCGATGTAGTTTTGGGCCAGCGATACACCGAGGGCCACTCCAAGTCCCGTGTTCTTGCCAATACCAGCCGCGATGGAAACGGCCACGATGGATGCGTCAATGGTCGAAGTGTTCGTTGTCTGGATGAGGACATTCCGACCGATCGGATGAGTGCCTGTACCGATCACACTGCCCTGCGCAAAGGCGTTGGTGTCCGTGAGAATGAGGTTCACCGATTCCGCCCCACCTCCGGCCAACGCTCCGCCGTTGTCCCCCGCCGCGAGCGATACGGCGGCCGCAACCGCGACGGCGCGGATCGATCCCGTGCTGGAACTGGTTACGCTCACGTCCTGAGACGCACCCACTTCGGCATTCAGAAGTCGCGCAGTGACATCGTTGTCGATTCGATTCCGCGCGACCGACGCGCCGATCGCGAGACTGCCCGAAGTATTCTTGCCTGCCGCCACAGACAGGCTCGCGCCGATCGTTTGGGCGACAATCTCCGAGTCATCGATCGCGGATAAAATGACGGAACCGCTGGTTGACCGGACCGGCGCCAAATCGCCGCTGGCGGCCTTGGCGGGAGTATTTCGGATCGATGCGCCGATCGTGTTCTCAATGGAATTGATCGAGACGGCGCCGGCGGCTGCCACGCTCACGGCTGTGCCTTCCGGTTTCGCCAAGCTGCCGGCAGCCCCAACCGCCAACGCCCAAATCCGGGAATTGGGACTCTCGGTCGCGGTGATTTGTACGTCTTCCGCGGCGATGACAGTCGCATTATCGATGTACGCGTTGATCTGGTTTGTGACATGATTGAGGGCGACCGAGCCGCCCAGCGATACGTCAACACTGCCCAAACCGGCGAGCGCCAGACCGCCGGCAATGGTCTTGAGCGTGGCGGTGTCGGTCGCACTAATCGTCACGCGTCCGCTGGTCGTCGTGACCGAGGAACCGTTCGCGATGTAAGCCTCGACGATGTTTTCCTGATTCTGGCTCGCGCCGGAACCAGATAGACCCAGACCACTGTCTTTCGCAGCCGCGAGACTCACCGCCAGCGAGAAGCTTGCATCGTTGGTTGACGCCGTGACATCGACATTACCCGTCGCGTTCACAACAGCGCCCGTCACATAGGCTTTCACCTGAGTCTCGATCACGCTGACGTCAATGGCGGCGCCGATGCCCGCACGGTCGGCGAGCGCAAATCCGCCAGCGATCGACACGCGTGTCAGCTCCTCCTGGGCATGCACCAGTACAGCTCCGCTTGCCGTAACGTTGGTGCCGTCTCCCAGAAATGCCAGGACTTTAGAATCACCAAGGTAGACATTGGCGGAACCGGCGATCGCCAGATAGCCCTGACGCGGAGCGCCAGCGCCACCCGCCGTGATCGAAGTCACGGTATCGGTGCTGCTGCTGGTCACCGTGACGTCGGCTGCCTGAATGCTCGTGTTGGCCGTATAGGCCTGGACATCGCGTTGGAGATCGTTGAGCGAGAACGAACCAGCAATCGCGCCGCCACCCGCCGTCTTGCTGAACTCAAGGGCGAAGGCTCCGGAAATGGCGAGAACATAAGCGTCGTTCGACGCGCTGACGAGCAGGTTCCCCGTAGAGCGGACCGTTTGAATATCACTGATGTAGGCATAGGTCGTGTCGTCGAGTTCGTTCAGGGCAACATCTCCGGAGACGGCGACGCCCGCCTTGGGCTTTGCGGCTTCCACCTGGTCGGCTCCGCTAGTCTCCTGGGGCTTGTCCGGCTCCACACCCAGAAGACCTTTTACAAAGTCCTTTGCTTTGTCCGCCAGACCCGGACCTGGATTGCTTCCCGCCTTGGCCCCCGCAATCGAGATGCCATACAGTTCGCTGCTGGAAGTCGCGGTAACGCTCAGTTTTCCCCCGGCGATCACGCTTCCCGTCGACGCGGTGGGACCGTCGACGTTTCCAATAAACGCTTTGGTGACGGGATGGATGTCGTTGATCACGACGGTGGCGCCAATCCCCAACGAGCCCCCATTGACGAGGCCCCCGGCGATGATCACGGCAAAGGTATCGGTATGAGCCGTCACCAGAACGTCGCCGGTTGTCGTTTCAACCGTCGCATTATTCTCGATGTAAGCGATGGCCTCGCTTTCGAAGTGGTTATAGGCGACGGTTCCGTTGATCACAAACTTGCCGCCCTGCGCACCCGATTCACCGATATTGACGGCGAAATTCTTGGTATTCGCAGTCACCGAAACGCTGCTGGCGGAAACCTCTGCGTCGTCCGCAATGTAGGCCTTCGACTTGTTCTTGACATTGATTCCGGCATAGACTCCACCTACGGCCCCCCCAGCGCTTTTGGCGGTTCCCAGTGTCACGAGCCCTGCGACGCTTGGAATGCCGGAAATGTTGATCATCTCCATGGAGGCTTCGGCGTGTACATCGACCGCTTGCTGAACTGGGCTGAAAGTCGGATCTTGATTGATGTGGGCCAAGGCGGGAAGCAATCCAGGTCCGGGTCT
>Ga0366817_10192_pt1 | contig 23805 bp, 26 predicted proteins | sample TotcelFGM3001N13_FD_207092 | JGI IMG/M metagenome (GOLD analysis project Ga0366817, IMG submission 207092) | Enriched cells from coal bed in the Powder River Basin, Montana, United States - Total cells FGM rep3 HSBNCT.FGM.300.1.N13 ...
CTGCCCGGCCGCTGGATGAACGTCTGGGGCTTCAATGGATCGATGCCCGGGCCGACGATCGAAATCAATCAGGGCGATCGGATCCGCATCGTCGTCACCAACGAACTGCCCGAGGACACGACGGTCCATTGCCACGGCTTCGAATTGCCCGTGCAACACGACGGTGCATCGACCATGACGCAGAACCCGATCAAACCGGGCCAGAGCTTCGTCTACGAATTCGACGTCCACGAGGAAGGCACCTTCTTCTACCATACGCATGTCGCTATGCAGGAGGCGTTCGGTATGGTCGGCTGGATGATCGTTCATCCTCGCAAGGTCTTCGATCCCCCGGTCGATCGCGATTTCGGCCTGATCTTCCAGAACTTCTTCATCGGACCCAATCAGACGGTTGCCGATTCGATGAAGATGGATTGGAACTGGCACACAATCAACGGCCGGAGCGGCCCGTACACCACGCCGCTGGTTTGTAAGCATGGCGAACGCGTGCGCGTGCGGTTGTTGGATTTCAGCCCCATGCAGCATCACCCAATTCACATGCACGGCCACACGTTTTGGATCACAGGACACGAAGGGGCGAGGATTCCCAAGTCAGCTTGGATTCCGCGAAATACGGAACTGGTCGCCGTTGCCCAGACGTCGAGCTTCGAGTTCATCGCGAACAATCCCGGCGACTGGATGTTTCATTGTCACATGATCCATCACATGATGAATCATATGGTTCCGCAAGAAGGGCCCCGGATTCGCAACGAGGCGGGTGTGGAACGCTACCTGGAAAATTTGGATACCCGTCCCGCCCCGATCTTATCGCAGACCGCACGCGGCGACGTTCCGCCCGGCTACCCGCAGAAGATGCAGGGCATGGACATGAGCGACGAGTTTATGATGAAGGTCTGGTCCGCCCGAGAGATGAAGGGGATGCGAGCCGACGCGGCGATGTCGATGGCCGGACTGATGACCGCCATGCGCGTGCTGCCCCAGGATCTTTATCACCGCGTAATGGAGACCGACGAAGACATTCCCAAAGGCGAAATTTTTGCCGAAATTGTCCGCCGCTTCGGAGACCCGGGGCGATACGAAAAAGCTCCCAAAATGAAAATGGAGCCGGCAAAGGTTCACGGGGACGCAGTTTAGTTTGCTGTCTTGACAATCCTAGAGCGACCCTCGCGACGCAATGTCAGAACTCCTGACATGGGGCGGGATTTCCTGGGCAACACCGGCGTTTGAGGCTCCTGGGTTTACCCCAGGGGAGTTTCACCTTCCATCCCAGAAGATCCGACGTCAAAATATCCTTCCGCCGCCGCCGCCGCCGCACGGCGGCGGCGGCGGCGGAAAGGGGGGGATGTCGGGCGGTCGCGTTTCTAGGCGGAAGGTGAAACTCCGCCGAGTTGAACTCGGTGGCCTCCGCCGTCAAGACCCTTGTTTTCCCGGCTTCGATCCGTAGGATAATACAGTGAGTGGGAGCCGCGGCAAATTCGACCACGGCCCCGCTCACAGACAAGTTGAGTTCAAGTCGTTGGATGACTAGACGAAGGGCAACCCGGCGGTGCTGGGGGGCTCGTTGACGAGTAAGCCGACGTGATCGCAGACCCCCCGGGGTTTGCGGACACGTCGGCTTTTTTTGCGCTCGTTGGCGCAACATGCAACCAGCAGGGACGAGTTCGATGTTACGCAACAACCTCGGCAAAGCACTGCCAGTTTGTCGTCATGGCGCTGAAGTCAAAGGAACGACGAAATAGAGATGGCCCATGCCAACGTGGCTGATCATCGTCACAAGCGCGACGGTTTCGTACCTGTTGTCGCTCGTCGTCCGCGTCCTGACCTCGCGAGAGAAGAAGGTCGAGTACCGGATCGAGCACCAGTTCTCGGTCGGCGATGACCAGTTTCTCCGCTCGATGACCAGCCTGCTCCCTCCGACTACACTAGGCGGGAACAAAATCACCACGTTCACGAACGGGGACGAAATTTTCCCCGCCATGCTCGACGCCATCCGCTCGGCCCAGCACACCATCACATTCGAAACCTTTATCTACTGGCAGGGCAAGATTGGGAGACAGTTCGCCGATGCCCTGATCGAACGCGCCCGGGCGCAGGTCAAAGTGCATATCCTGCTGGATTGGCTGGGAACAAAGAAGATGAATCTGGATTCGATCCAATCCATGAAAGACGCGGGGATCGAGGTACATCGCTACCACCCGCTGCGGTGGTACAACATCCGTCGCGTCAACAACCGGACGCACCGCAAACTGCTCGTCGTGGACGGGACGGTCGGCTTCACCGGCGGGGTCGGCATCGCCGACGAGTGGTTGGGGAACGGCGAAGACCCGGACCACTGGCGCGACTCGCATTTCAAGATGGAAGGCCCGGTCGTCGCCCAGTGCCAAGCGGCCTTCATGGACAACTGGCTCAAGACGCGGAGCCTGGTCCTGTCCGAGGAAGGGTATTTTCCCGAAATCGCCCCGACGGGCGCCCACCGGGCGCAGGTAGTCATGAGTTCGCCGTCGGAAGGCAGTGAAAGTGCAAGGCTGATGTATCTGCTCGCCATCGCCTCGGCCGCGCGCAGTGTCCGAATCGCCAGCGCTTACTTCGTGCCCGACAACCTGTCCGTGCAGACACTGGTGGATGCACGTCGGCGCGGCGTGAAGGTCGTGATCATCGTCCCCGGCGAGCACAATGATTCGGACGTCACCCGCCGGGCGGGCCGCTCGCGCTGGGGGCCGCTCCTGCAAGCCGGCGCGGAAATTTACGAGTACCGGCCGACGATGTACCACTGCAAGGTGATGATCGTGGATGACTGTTGGACGACGATCGGGTCGGCCAACTTCGACAACCGCTCGTTCCGGCTGAACGACGAGGCCAACCTGAACGTCTACGATGCGGACTTCGCGCGCGAACAGGTGGGGGCGTTCGAGCACGATCAGCAGCGCTCGCGTCGCATCACTCGCGAAGAATGGACGAATCATCCTTGGACCGAAAAGCTCAAAGACCGGGCCGCCGGCCTCCTCCGATCGCAGCTGTAACGTCGTGACGGCGGCTCTCTATGCAATAGTCGCCTCGATCGCTTCGACCCGGAATTCTAATTGTCGTCAGACGGAAAAAAATAATTGTCGCCACACAATATTGCCTTTGCCCCTTAGCGACCTACAATGATCTTGATCGAAGAGTCGCCATGCCACTGACTGCGACGCTTCAACGAATTCGGATGACTACTTAAAGAACAACCCGGGCGTCCCGGGGGGTTTGTTAAAGAGTAAGCCGACGTGGTCTAATACCTTCAGGTGTTCTATCACGTCGGCTTTTTTCGTTCTTGCGATCTTTGCTCATCGGAATGGGCATCCCCGAATTTGAGGCCAAAAAATATGAGGAAAAAGTGAAGGCGGAAAGCTCCCTTATTTCCGTTCACTCCGACGACAACGATGAGACGCAGCGCGCCAAGGAAATCTTTGAGCAGGGAGGCGCGCAGGAGATCACAACCGCAGGCGAGCAGGCCGTGCCGGCTGGCAGCCGTGCGTGAACGTGGCAAACGGAGTTCATGGACGAACTTCGACTCGGGGCGATATTTCCGCCACGGAATTACTGCCAGGACGCAAAAGAAAGGCGACGATGAATCAGCAGATGCTTGACGGCAACTGGAATGAAAGCAAGGGCAAGGTACGTGATTCATTGGAGAGATTACCATGAAAAGACGCCAGTTTTTCACCGGATCACTGGCCGCCGGGGTCGGGCTATGGGCTGCCCGTCATGTCCCGGCCGCCGAAACAGCTACCACCCTCAAGACAGGAGACGCGAAGATGACATTCCAACAACCCCCGCTGCCGTTTGAGATGAATGCCATGAAGCCGTTTCTCTCCGAGGAGCAGCTGAAGTATCACTACGGCAAACACCACGCCGCGTACTTCAAGAACCTCAACGGCCTGGTCGAAGGCAAGCCGGAGGCTGGCATGTCGTTGCGTGAGGTGGTCGTGCAATCGACCGGCCCGGTATTCAACAACGCGGCCCAGGCCTGGAACCACAGCTTCTATTGGGACTGTCTATCGCCGCAGGGCGGCGGCGAACCCCAAGGCGACTTGGCCGCGGCCCTGCAACGAGACTTCGGCAGCTTTGCGGCGTTCCAGAAGGCCATGTCCGAGGCGGCCGTGAAGCTGTTCGGCTCGGGCTGGGCCTGGCTGGCCGCCGACAAGGCGGGAAAGCTCGAGATTATGCCGTTGGGCAATGCCGACACGCCGCTGAAACACGCCAAGGAGCCGGTGCTGACCATCGACGTGTGGGAACATGCTTACTACATCGACTTCCGCAACGAACGACCGAAGTACGTCGAAGCCTTCTGGAAGGCTGCCAACTGGGAATTCGCTGGAAAGTGCTACGCCGCCGTCAAGTGATATGTCACAAGATCGGGGAGCATCGAAAATGGATATCTTTCTCATCCTCGGAGTGGTGGTGGTGTGGATCGCTTTGCAGACGTGGATTCTGCCGCGTTTCGGCGTCTCGACGTGAATGAGCGACGCTTGTCGGCCGAGTTCGGCCGCTCCGGAAGCAGTTGAGACCCGGCAGATGCACGTTCCTCAAGAACCTGTGTCGCCGAGCGGCTCGCAGCGCGATTGACCTGGATGGCCCCCACTTGCACACATTCAAGGGAGGCTTCGATGCCCGATCCCAACAGGCCGCTACCGTATGCGGATGACGTCGAAACGATCCCAGCGGACGAGGCGGACGATATCCAGCAGGTGATCCAAGCCTTGGAGTTGATTCTCGCGCGAAGCCAGCGGAAGAGCGGCCAGTTTCGCGGGGACGTGCATGTCAAAACGCATGACTGCGCCCAAGGGGAACTCCGGGTGCTGCCGAACCTACCGGACGAACTGGCCCAGGGACTGTTTGGGCACGACGGCGTCTACCCGGCCGTGGCTCGGTTCTCGAACGCGGCCAGCCAAGCGCAGTTCGATGCCGTTCCGGACGGACGCGGGATGGCGATCAAGGTGCTGGGGGTGGAAGGAGACGTGGTGTTGGCCGACGAACAACGAGGCCCGGGGCAGGATTTCGTCATGATCAATCACCCGGTATTTTTCGCCCGGAACGTGAAAGATATCCCTTGGGAGGTATCAACCGCGTCCGCCGCCGGGCCTACGCCCTCTCGTGCGACTGGCGTCGTCAACAGACGGACGCCACGTTTCGCTCTCATCCCGTCAACCCTGACACTGGAGAGAAATGATGAACCTAGTATTTGAACGTTGGTCGGAATCTCATCCACTTGTCACCAACGGATTGCCAATCCTACAAGCGACACGGACATCATTTTGGAGAACACTCTCATGGATACGACGCGACGCGATTTTCTGGCAGCCATCGGCGCACTCGGCTTCGCAGGGCTCTCTTCGGAAAACGGCTCCCGGCTCGTCCTGTTGCACACCAACGATATTCACGGCCATCTGACTGCGTGGCGCGGTTGGGAAGGAGACTTGAAGGACCGCCAAATCGGCGGTCTGGATCGCCTGGCCGCAGCCGTTCTGCAGATACGCCAGGACAACGAAGGACGGAGCCTGTTGCTGGACGCGGGCGATTGCTGGGGCGATACGATGATCGCCGATCGGACCAAGGGCTCGGCCCTGGTTGCCGCGCTGAACCACCTGAATTATGACGCGATGACGGTGGGCAATCATGAGCCGGATTTCGGCCGCGAAGGGATGAAAACGCTGGTCGCTCAAGCCCGCTTCCCTGTGGTTGCAGCGAACCTCGTGGCCCGTCCCGGCGGCCAGCTTTTTACGAAGGCGTATGTGATGCGCGAGATCGGCGGCGTGAGCGTCGGCATCTTGGGGCTCGCCTACCCGAAGACCCCGTGGACAACTTCGGCCAAAAACATCGAAGGACTGGAGTTCCAGACCCCCGTGGACGTGGCCCGCCAATTCATTCCCCAGATGCGGGACGAAGGAGCGCGATTGATTGTTCTGTTGACGCATCTGGGCCTTGCTGCCGACAAGCACCTTGCCGAGGCGATTTCCGGCATTGACGTCATCGTCGGTGGCCACAGTCACAATCGGATGGGCGACGCTCACCGCGTCGGCAAGACCCTGATCGTTCAGGCCGGCGCGCACGGCTCCGATCTGGGGCGGCTGGACTTGGTGCTGGAGAACGGCCGAATCACCGATTACCGCCGCACGCTCATTCCGTTGGACCATGAGAGGATCCCCGGCGATCCGGGCACCGAGAGGCTGATTCGGGAGTTGCTGGAACCTCATCAGCAGGCCTTGCAGGAACCCGTGGGGGTCGCCGGGGACTGGCTCGTTCGTGCCCAGACCCTGGCAGGGCAGGAAGCCCGCCTGCGCGATCAAGAGTCGCCCGTAGACTCGTTGTTCGCGGATATCTTGAGAGAAGAGACGGGGGCCGACGCGGCCCTGCTTCCCGGCGTTGGTTACGGCGTGGCCATCCCTGCCGGGCCAATCACGGCCGCTCAACTGCGGCAGCTTATTCCGCACGAGGGAACCGTCTTCACGATGCCGCTTGCCGGTGCGCAGATTCGCGACATCCTGGAGCAGTCGGTCGAAAACGTCTTCTCGGACGATGCTGCGAAAAAAGTTGGTGGGATGATTCAGGTTTCAGGCATTCGCTTCCGCTTCGATCCCCGTCGTTCTCAGGGGTCGCGAGTCGTGGAGTTAGCCGATCTATCCGGCGTTTGGGACCACGGCCGTCAGTACCTGGTTGCCACGAATTCTCTGCTTGCACAAGGCGGCCACAATTACCGAGAGTTTCTGCGCGCCGAAAACGTCAAGCAAGGGCAGGCTCAGTACGAGACGGTCAAACGCTGGATCAAGGAGCATTCGCCAGTAGTGACGCCACCACCAGGCCGAATCGGCCAAGTTCGAGCCTGAAAACATCGAACGTATATTTTGCGACTTGACGTTTGCCGCCGCCAAGGCGGCCTTGTGCCGGTGGAGCGAGGTTTGGAAACCAGACGCCACGATCTCTGCCGCGTCCGTCGTGGATTCCGCTCTGTCTCTTGTCTTCCTCGTTTCGAGCCGTACAATGACAGCAGTGGAGAGTCGCCGTTATAAATTGGACGGCGACGTGGCGAAGAAGTGAATTAAGAATCGTCGGATGACTAGCTGAAGGGCAACCCGGTTGTGCCGGGGGGCCCGTTAACGAGTAAACCGGCGTGATCGAATACCATGGGGTGTTCGGACACGTCGGTTTTTTTTGCGCGCATGACTGCAATAGGACAGTTGTTTCTGTCGCGGTCCAAGTAAGTCAGTAGCGCGAAGTTCTAAGGGAAGTTGCACGATCCTTTTTTTGGAGAAGACACAGATGGAGACGAAAGAACGCATCGATACACCCGAACGGAATCCTGATCCGATTACGAAAGCACCGGGCTCGCATCCGGTCGGAACTGGAGTGGGCGCGGCAGCAGGCGGAGCAGCCGGAATTGGAGCAGCCATTGCTACCGGCGCGGTGATGGGGAGTGCGGTCGGTCCTGTAGGCACCGCGGTTGGAATCGCCGTGGGCGCTGTCGCGGGTGGCTTGGCCGGCAAGGGGGTGGCCGAGCAGGTCAACCCCACCGTCGAGGAAGAATATTGGCGGGAGAATTATGCGAGCCGACCCTACGTCACCGAAGACGCGTCACGCGAGGACTTTGCACCCGCGTATCGCTACGGCTGGGAGTCGCACGAACGGTATCCGGACAGGAGCTTCGACGACGTGGAATCGGACCTCGAACGTGATTGGGAGCAGGAAAAGGGCGAGTCCCGGTTGCCGTGGGAGGATGCCAAGCCCGCTTCTCGCGACGCGTGGGATCGGATCGAGTCCGGTAGCACCCGTGCATGTGGCGCAGGGGGCTGCTGCGGCACGTCCCACACGGACATTGATGAACAGGAAGAAGCCTCGAAGTACGCCCCGTCGGTCCGCTGACATGGTGGCTTCGACGATGGAAACTCGACAAGGCTCGCGCCAGCCTGTAGATACCAGGCAGCCAACGATACGTTGCAGCGAAAACGCCGGGTGCTGGTTTCTGACCAGTACCCGGCTGGCTGCATTTACTGGAAGGGAGGCGCTTCGGACAAGGCAAAGAGGACCACTTCTTCGCCGGTCATGGTGCTGATGTCATGATGCATGGCTAACACCTTCACGCCGGTGACCTCGTAAATGATCGATTCCAACATCGGGCGTGCCAACTCCAGCAGGTGGATCCGTACTTGCTTGACGAGATCCCTTCCTTTCTCCGGCGACAACGATTGAGCCAGCGTCCGTTCGGCTACCGTCAACACACCGAGCAGGCGGACGATCAGTAGATCTTTGATGATGTGGACGCGAATTTCCTTCGCCCGCCACCCCAAATAATCCTCGCGGAAGCGAATAAATCCCTCGCAGATGGCTGCTTCGCTTTCTGCTTGCGTCAACGTTTTTGATTTGCGCTCGTTTCTGATTCGTCGCGCTTCGCGAATCGACAATCCTTGCTCTGGTCCGAGCGGCACACGCTCTTTTGCCGGTTCTGGTGATTGGCTCCCAGGTGAGGCCACGGGAACGACACTGGCTAAGACCGCTTTGATTTCTGGCAGCGCGGCGGGCTTGAAGAGGACCATATCGAACCCGGCCTTCATGGCCAAGGTTTTGTGACCCAGGTCGGCAAAACCGGTGATGGCCACGATCTTCGTTTGGACAAAGGCGGGCATCTGGCGAAAATTCGTAACGAGACGACAGCCATCCATGTCTGGCATCGCCAAATCGATCAACATCAGATGGGGCTGAAAGACGGTCGCCACGTTAAATGCCTGCGTCCCGCCATAGGTCACGTGCACCTGGTTGCCGAGTTCCTCAATTAGCAGGCCCAGTGCGTCCGCACCGTCCCGGTCGTCATCGACCACGAGAACTCGAAGAACCCTCTCTGTCGTCGGCATCGGTTTCCTTCCTTTTACAGGCTCCCTGGGCGTCAGCTCGCCTGCTGGGCGGCGGCGGCCAGGATCTCTCGTATTTTTTCGAAATCAGCGGGCTTGACTAAGTGGTGATCGAAGCCCGCTTGCTGTGAACGCCGCCGGTCCGCTTCCCGTTCGTACCCCGTGACGGCAACGAGCACGATGTCGTGGAGCACGGGCTCCTGACGTATCCGTTTCGCGACCTCATAGCCATCGCATTCTGGCAGGCCGATGTCCAGCAGCATCACGTCGGGCCGATAGTCGAGCGCCGCTGCCAGGGCCGCTGTGCCGGTGTGAGCCACCCTCACCCCATGTCCGGATTCTCGCACCAGCATTTGCAGGGTCTTCGCTGCATCCACGTTGTCATCCACGACCAGCACCCGCAAGGTTCGCTCGGCCGGCTCGGCGATTCCGCTGGGGGCCGGTTGCGTCGGGCCAGGAGGCGTCACCGGCGGACGCATCACGAGACGCACGACGAACTCGCTTCCTTGCCCCAACGTACTGGAAACCTTGACGGTTCCCTCGTGCAGTTCCACCAGCCGTTTTACCAAAGCCAAGCCGATCCCAAGCCCCCCTTGCGGCTGGCATGGTGACCGTTCCGCTTGCGTGAACAGGTCGAAGACGCGGGGCAGGAAATCGGGAGCGATGCCGAGGCCCGTATCCCGCACACGCAGCACCGCTTGGTCACCTTCCTGTTGTACGGAGAGCCGGATGTGACCACCCTCGTTCGTATATTTGGCCGCGTTGCTCAGGAGGTTCGTCACAACCTGCTCCATCCGGGAGCCGTCGGCGTACAGCCAAATCGGATCAGGCGGCAGCGACACGGTGAGTTCATGTCGCCGCTGGTCGATCAGCGGACGAGCGGTCTCCACCGCGCGCTGGATGATGTCGTTCACAAGGACCTGTTCCCGGCAAAGCTGAATTCTGCCGGTGGCCGCGCGGGCGACATCCAACAGGTCATTCACCAGATGCGTCAGTTGCCGTACCTGGCGTTCAATGATGGCGCGGGCCTTTTGCTGAACCGCGTTCTCGTTTTTCTGGAGTTGAAGCAGCTGCACGGCGTTGAGGATGGGGGCCAGAGGGTTGCGAAGTTCATGGCTCAGCATGGCCAAAAATTCATCCTTCCGGCGGTTCAGGTCGGCCAACGTCTGCTCCGCTTGCTTGCGTGCGTTGATGTCGCTCACCACGACGCGACAGACGGATTCGCCGCTTTCGCCGTCCTGTACCACGGTCGACTCCAATCGGGCCCAAAAGGGGGCGGCCGCCGCACGCAGCATTCGTAACTCGCATTCTCGGGGCGTATCCGTTTCCAGGAGCTGTCGGCGGTGCCGGTAGTAAATGTCCTGGTCTTCGGGGAGGATGTAGTGGGAGATCGGCTGCCTGGTCAAATCGCGTCTGGCCAAGCCCAACAATCCGGCCCCCGTGAGGTTTGCCTCCAGGATCAGCCCTTGTTCGCTGACGGTGAAATAGCCCACCGGGGCCAGATCGTACAGGTCGAAGTACCGCGCCCGCGAGGCTTCGAGTTCCGCCTGGGCCCGGCGCAGTTCCTCGTTTTGCATCTCCAGCTCGATCTGATGCACCTGCAGCTCGTGGAGCAGGCGTCTGGCTTCCTCAGGCGATGGTGTTTTCGGGGGCTGGGGCTCGTTGGCTCCGGCCTTTTCCTCCGCGAGCCGACGCAGGTCGGAACGCGAGGCCGGATGACGCGATTCTGCAGTCATGGTCTGGTTTCTCCCTGGCGACGATTCAGGCCTCGTGCTCGTCTTGTGCGCGTCTCGTCCGCTCCGTGGTCACCACGGCATAAGCTTCCCCCGTCGCATTCACCAAGGCGGTGGCGGTCAGCCACACGTCCACTATTCGACCATTTTTCGCGATCCGCTGCAAGCGATAGGGCTCCAAAACCTCAGCCCGGGCAAGCTGCTTGACCGTCGTCAGCGATTCCTCGCGATAACTCTTCGGGACCAGATCGCGGATGTTCATCGCCAACGCCTCGGCTTCACTCCAGCCGTACATCTTTTCCGCCCCGGGATTCCAGACGAGGATGCGGCCCTCGAAGTCCTGCACCAGGACCGCATCGTTGGCGTCACGGACCACCGCGGCCAAACAACGCAGGGCCTCGGATTCCCGCAGCGCTGCCTGCGCTGTCTTCATCTCGGTAATCTCAGTAAACGTGATCACCGCGCCCTCGATCACGTTTTCCCGGGTGCGATAGGGGCGGATCCGCAGCAGGTACCAGGCACCCGATATGGTCCGCACTTCCACCTCTTTGGGAATCAGGCTGTCCAGCACCGTCCGCACGTCTTCCACAAGGCGGTCGTAGCCCGCGAGGTTGGACACGATGTGGCCCACGGGCCGCCCCACGTCGGTCAGGATCAGATTGATCACCTGGGTGACGGCCGGGGTAAATCGCTGGATGCACAGTTGATGGTCCACGAAGACGGTGCCGATACCCGTGCCGGCCAACAGGTTGTTCATGTCGTTATTGGCCCGCGACAGATCGACCACTTTGGCTTGCAGTTCCGCGTTGACGGTGGCCAGTTCCTCGTTGACCGACTGCAGTTCCTCCTTGGAAGTTTCCAGTTCCTCGTTGGTGGACTGCAATTCTTCATTGACCGACTGCATCTCTTCGTTGGACGATTTCAGCTCCTCGTTGGTGGTTTCCAATTCCTCATTGGTGGTTTGAAGGAATTCCTCCTTTGCCTGCAATTCCCTCGTGAGTGCCGCAATCCGCGCGACGCTGTCCGTGGTCAGCGCGCCGGCTCCCGGCGTTGCCTCCACGGCGGCGGTCATCTCGGGCTGTCCCTGCTGTGCCGCCGCTTCCTCGAAGATGACCAGGAACAGCGTCGGTTCCGTGGATACGCAAGGCCTTGCCCCCACGGGCTGGACCACGAGATCGACAAGCGTGAAATCGCCGTTGGTTTTGACCCGCACACCCGGGTGACGTACCGGCTCGCCGCTGGCGACGGCCTTGTGCAGGACGGTCGTCAAATCACGCCGCAACCCCTCGCGGGCCATCTTCAGAATATTCATGCCAGCCTCACCCGGCGCCGGTTCCAGGTATAGACCGGTGCGGCCGTGGAGGTAAAGAATGTCGCCAGTCGGGTTGACCAGGGCCCCGACCGGGGCGTACTGTTGCAGCAGCGCTCGTTCGGCCAGTTCCTGCAGTTGGAGCTTGCTATCGCCCGGAGCCTTGCCGGCGGGCCGTGACACGGGGCCGACCTCCATCGCGGGCGGGAGATTCCTCCGAACGGCCGAGTGGTGTGCACCGGGGCCGTCCCCTTTGCGCAGATACAGTTTCGACTTGCGATCCAGCGTGACAAACAAGTCCGCGAACTCGCCTACCGTTTCGGAGGTCCCTAGGAAGAGCGCGCCGCCCGGATTCAAGGCATAGTGGAACAGAGGAATGAGCTTCTTTTGCAGGTCCCCGCCCATGTAGATCATGAGGTTGCGACAGCTGATCAGGTCGAGCCTGGAAAACGGCGGGTCCCTGATCACATCCTGTTCGGAAAATACCAGGATGTCGCGGAGGACTTTCTGGACGCGATAAACGCCGTTATCCGGTTCCTGGCGGAAAAATCGCGTCAGTCGTTCCGGCGAAACGTCGGCGGCGATGCTGGCGGGATACACGCCGGCCCGCGCCTGTTCAATCGCCTGGCGATCGAGATCCGTGGCAAATACCTGCAATTTGAAACGCTCCTTCAACGCCTCCATCTGCTCCTGGAGCAGCATGGCCAGAGAATAGGCTTCCTCGCCCGTGGAACAGCCGGGAACCCAAATCCGGATTGCCGCGCCAGCTGCCTTGCCGGCGAAAAGTCGTGGGATGACCTGTTCCTGGATCGCCGCAAATGCTTCCCGGTCGCGGAAGAAATTCGTCACGCCGATCAAGAGGTCGCGAAACAGCGACTCTACCTCGGCCGGAGTCTGCTGCAAGTAGCGGACATACTCAGCCAACTGCCCGATCTGGTGAACTGCCATGCGCCGTTCGACGCGGCGGTTGACCGTGTTCTGCTTGTACTGGGAAAAGTCGTGCCCGGTCTGGGCTCGTAGCAGAATGAAGATCTTCTTCAGAGCATCTGCGGCCTTGGGGACCGGGGGAGAAACCGGCCGGGGTGTTCTGCCAAAGGCGTGAGCGACGTAGGCGATCAGCTGCGCCGGCATCTCCGCCGGCGGCAGCACGAAATCGACCAATCCGGTGGCGATCGCGCTCCGCGGCATGCCATCGTGCTCGGTGGATTCGGGGTTCTGCGCCATCGCCATGCCGCCCTCGCCCTTGACCGCCCGCAGCCCCAACGTGCCGTCACTGCCCGTGCCCGAAAGCACGATGCAGATCGCCCTCTCGTGCTGGTCTTGGGCCAAAGAGCGGAAGAAGAAGTCAATCGGCAGTCGCAGACCTCGCGGTGCGGCCGGTTCAAGCAGCTGCAACGCCCCATCCAGAAAGGCCATGTCCCGATTGGGCGGGATAATGTAAGCGCAGTTCGGTTGAACCGCCATCCCGTCCTCGACCTCGAAGACTTGCATTTGCGTGTAGCGGCTGACCAGCTCCGCGAGAATGCTCTTGTGGTCCGGCGCCAGGTGCTGCACCAGGACAAAAGCCATGCCGCTGTCAGTCTCGGCGGGCATCCCGGAAAAGAAGGCTTCAAACGCGGCCAGCCCCCCGGCCGACGCGCCGATGCCGACGATGGGAAAGCCCGTCTTCGGGCGAACGCCCAAGTCGGCCTCCGCAGCTGGCTCGGCTGCTAACGGGGACCCAACCGGTGTGTCCCGCTCTTCAAGCGACGGAGGCACTTGCTTCACGTTGGGTTGCTTCATTCGGGTCACGCTAATCCTCCTTCGTGAACCGCCAAAAGCCCCGCCACGCGACATACCTCGTTTTTGCGCTGCGGGGTACTCGCAGACGTTCCACAAAAAAATACTACCAAACGCGGACGCTAGACGACAGTCCCCCTTGCTTTCCCAGCTTCGACCCGTATGATAACTTTCGAGTGGACCTGCGGAGAATTACAACGCCGCTCCGCTTGGTCAGTATGTGAATTCAAGTCGTCGGATGACTAGATAAAGGGCAACCCGGTCGTACCGGGCGGCTCGTTGAAGAGTAAGCCGACGTGGTCGAATACCGAACGGTATTCCGCCACGTCGTTTTTTTTTGCGCTGGGTGGCACGCTCGCGGTCGCAGCCAACCGGGACGACGCTTAGGGACAAATTTAATGTTACGTAGCAGGCTTTAGGAAAAGGAGTCACCATCATGAGTGGCAAAACAGACGTGGTCAAAGGGAAAATCAAGGAAGCGGCAGGCACGCTGATCGGCAACGACAGACTCCGTGCCGAAGGAAAGACCGACCAGGCCGTTGGCAAGGTCAAGCAGGCCGCCGCGAAGGTTGTCGGCAAGGTCAAGAAAGCACTGAAGTAAGGAGCGAGGACGCCAAAGGCGGCTGCAGCTCTGTTTCTCACTGGCATTTTCTGCCCATTCGGGCCCCCGGTACCGGTTACTTCAAAGGAGTCTCTGTCATGTTTCGAAAACGATTGTCCTTAGCCGTGCTCGTCGCGGCGTTCGCTCTGAGCGTCGCCACAACCGATGCTCAGGCTCGCGGCTTTCGAGGTTATCGCGGCTACAGCACCCGCGGCTACGTTACGCGGGACTACGGCACTCGCGTCTACACCCCTCGCGCCTACAGCACCCGTGTCTACAGCTCTGGTGACTATGGCAGCCTTGGTTACGGTCCCCGCGTCTATGGCAACTACGACTACGGTCCCCGCGCCTATCGCAACTACGGCTATGGTCCCCGCGACTATGGCAACTACGGCTATGGGACGGGCAGCTATGGCGGTATCAATATCCTCGGTTTTGGCGTTCGCTGGTAGTACCACGACGTTGCCTCGAATCGCGCTGCGCCAGGTCCGTGGTGCGCTGGGTGAAAATCGGACCTATTGTGTCGCGGACGTGACCTCCACCCTCCACACCCATAGGTCATGCTCGGCGACGGTGACGAAGGTCACCGATGCCTTGCGCCCTGGCTGGATCGCGGCTTGGAAGTCGGCCTTCTTGCCATCGAGAAGAAGTTGGGGGGGCTCTCGGTTGCCCTCGACCTTGACCGCAACCCTGAACGTCGTCTGACCCTCGTTCTTGCCACCGAGCACGAAGCTGCCGGCCTTCAGATCCACCGAGTGGATCCAGCCGTCCATGATCCGCGGCTTCACGTTTGCGTCAGGCTCGGGGCCGAAGGTGCGACTTTGGCCAGTGCGCAGGGTGAATGTCTCGCCCTCGCCGTCGAATTGGACGGTCCCGGCCACGACAGCTAGGAAAAGACTGCGCGGCGAGCGGAACACGGCGGTGAACTCGGTGCCCAGGACCGTGACTGAGCCGACCGGGGTGTCGATGCGGAATTGACCGCCGCCGTAGGGGACTTGGAACTGGCCGCCACCGGCGGTGAGGTAGAGCACCTGCCGAGTGCTGTCCACGGGGCCACGGAGCGTGAGCCGGGTGGCAGGGTCAAGTCTGGCGAGGGACCCATCGGACAAGTGGATCACGGCGGGCGCCGGCCCCGTAACGTGCAGCGTAGAGCCGTCAGGGATGCGGTCTCGTGACTGGCCATCGACCAGCACGTTCCCGGAGGCCACGCGTGCCGGCGTGCTGGAGTCTTGGGGAGCGAAATGGAACACGGCGAGGGCGCCGATGGCGACCAGGACGATGGCCGCCAAGGCCAGGCGGCGCAGGCGGACGGTGCCGCCTGGGGGCCTGTGGCGGCGGGCCCCTGCTTCCGGCGTGCGTTGCTGGCGGGGCGTCAGAGAGGCAGATTCGCGGCGGGCCAGGTGGTGCAGGCCGGTCTCGATGAACAGGCTCTGGACGAAGCGGCGGCGCGCGGCGGAGTCCGTCTGCAGGGCTGCTTGCAGTTGCGCCGCTTGCTCCTCGGAAAGCTCTTCGAGCAGATACGCATCCAGAAGCTTGTCGAAGTGGTCGAGGTTCATCCAGGGGCCTCCTCCCGGCGAAGCTTGCGGCCAACGCAGTCAGCCAGGGTGCGGCGAGCGCGAGAGAGGGCGACCTTGATCGAGGTCGGTGTCCACGACAGCGAGGCGGCAATCTCGCCCACCGACTGGCGGCTGGCGTAACGCAGGTCGATGATCGTGCGGACTCGCGCGGTCAACTCGTCGAGGCACTCACGCAGGAACTGAAGCTGCTGTTCGTTGTTTTCCGGACTCGGTGCATGCTCGGCAAAGGCCAAGTCCACGGCGTCGGCGAAGGCCTCGAAGGGCATCTCGTGCCGGCGGCGAGAGGCGAGACGCCGGTAATGGTCGGCGACACGATGCCGGGCCAGGCCGCGCGCCCAAGGGACGAAGGTGTTGGGATTCCTTCCTCGCTTCGCCTCGGTCAGGATCGATACACCGACATCCTGGAGGATATCCTCGGCCAGGTCGTGGTCGCGGGTGAGTGCGAAGACATAACCATACAGCATGTCGCGGTGCTGGACGAACTGGCGAGCAAGGTCGCTGGACTCCATTGACAAGCCGTCTTTCGCCTGCGGCGCTGAAAAAGGCTAAACGACCGGACCGCGGTGAAGCGGTCCGGTTACGGGTGTAATCGAGTATGGTGGAGATTTCTTGTGGTCACCGAAGCGTGCCGGTGGGCCTATTTCGCCGCGGACGTGACCTCCACTTTCCACACCCACAGGTCATCCTCGGCAACCTTAACATAGGTCACCGAGGCCTTACGTTTTGGTTGAATCGCGGCTTCGAAGGTGGCCTTTTTGCCATCGAGAAGAACGTGGGCGGGCTCCCGCTTACCTTCGACCTTGACAGCAACCCTGAACGTCGTCTGACTCTCGTTCTTGCCACCGAGCACAAAGCTCTTGGCCTTCAGGTCCATGGAGTGGATCCAGCCGTCCACGACCTGGGGCTTCAGCTTTCCTTCCGCGGCCCGCGCGCTGGCCGTAGACGCGAACTCCATGATGAATGCCAGGACCAGGATGGCCGCAACGACCGTGAACGTGTACCTCATCAAATCATCTCCTTGCCGCGGAAGCGGCGTTTACGAGTTCCTGGCCGCTCACCGGGCAAAACCCTAACAGAAGCGAGCGGCGAAGTGTCCCTCCAGAAACAAGGCGTTGCGAGAAGCGAAAGGTTAGCAAAATATCGAGCGGAAAAGCGCCGTCGCCAGGTCGCTCCCGTCGAGTCGTATAATCGATGCAACTCCCGGCCTGACAATGGCTTCCTTTCCGGAGTGCTGTCAAGCAACTACTGCCCACCACGATAGCAAATTGTGGAACGCGGGAAAGGTGCCTCTACCATTTTTCGCTCCGAGGCGTATAATTCACAGGCTGGAAAGATTTCGACGTATTGGGTCGGTCCTTTCCCAGGAAATTGTCGGATGACTAGATAGAGAGCAACCCGATCGTGCCGGGGGGCTCGTTGACGAGTAAGCCGGCGTGGTCGAATACCTTTGGGTGTTCGGCCACGTCGGCTTTTTTTTATTCTTGTCTGGTCTCACCGGCCTTCCTCGATATGTATAGGGGCGAAACATGATTGCGATAGTAAGAGAGCCGGCGTTTAGATGTCACGTCTACGAACCGACCCCCCAGGACATTCGTCGGGCCTGTGACGAGATTCAGGCGACATGGTCGCCGCGCCAACGGGCCAAGCGAGGTCGGGGACCGCGTGCGGCATGGTGGACAGTGCCGATGATTCGGGTGTCGGACATCGTGGAAGCGATGCATGGAGAACGGGTGGAGAATCTACCGTACGGCGGTGCGGCGGGATAAGAGGCGTAAGGAATACCATCGGCCGTTGTTTACCAGCGTCGCCGGCACGCTGCGGGATAACTGAATCAACCGATCGGGAATCGGAAGCGTTACTCAAGAGTCGTCAGCAAGAGGAGTCACCATCATGCACGGCACGACAGACACAGTGAAGATTGCTTATCAATGCCCGGTCTGCGGCAATGCCCTGCCTCACTTGGCACCCGTGCCGCCCTTTGATGCTCCCTGCTGCGAGTGCGGCTCTTATTTGTGGTGTCGGCGGCGAGATTCCGCCGAGGGTGTGGTTCTCGAAGTCGTCGCGGGGCGAGCACCGGAGCCGTCGGAGGTCGAGCGGGTCGTCGATTCTCTTGGCCGGCACGGCACGCTGGAGCGCGTGACCATCGACTTGTCCCATCTGAAAATCATCAACAGTTCGTTCCTGGCCGCGTTCGTGTCGATGAACAAGCGGCTGCAACCGTTCGGATGCACGCTGTTCCTGCGCGGGCTAAGCCCGATTGTTCGCGAGATCTTTGACCGGCTCCGCTTGAACGGGTACTTTCGCATTGTGACGAGCGAAGAACGTGTCGCGGTATGTGCTTGACGAAAATGGAGGTTCAACGATGTTAGTGTTGTCGAAAAAAAAGCCGAGAATCCGTGGTGATCGGGGAAACCGATGGCTTCCATCGATTGCTCAAAGTCACCGTGCTTGAGATTAGCGGCGGAAAGGTGAAGTTAGGTTTCGATGTCGACGCCGGTGTCCCGGTCCATCGTGCGGAAACTTGGGAGCGGATCCGCCTTCAGGGAGACAGTCCGGTTCCGGTGACGGGAGTTCCCGGGTCCGGTCGCCCATGCTAGGGGACGCGTCATGAGCTACCCCTCATGGGATCTCTTTTGAATCCCGCCGCCACGCCGGCTCCATGTTTCGCTGAGCCACTGGAAGGTCACGAAGAACGCCGGGACGAAGAACACGGCCAGCGCGGTGGACGCGATCATCCCACCGAACACGGCCGTGCCCAGGGAACGCTGGCCGGCTGCTCCAGCGCCTTCGTTCAGCACCAAGGGAAGCACGCCCAGGATGAAGGCAAACGAGGTCATCAAGATCGGCCGGAAGCGCAGCCGGGCGGCTTCGACCGCCGCGTCGCGGATGCTGCGGCCCTGGGCGCGGATGTCGCGGGCGAATTCGACGATCAAGATGGCGTTCTTGCTCGCCAAGGCGATGATCAGCACCATGCCGAACCGGACCCGGCGTCCCATCGTGATGCCACAGGCGGGCGGTCTGATCCTGACTTGCCGGAGCCAACGCACATGGAGTTGTACGCGGCCTGGGGCCACGTTCGACAGTGATTTGCTGGACCAGACAGCCGCAGCAGGCGTTTTCTGGCTCGGCAGAGGTGGCCCCGGCGCGCCACCAGGGTTTACTCCTCCCTGATTCATTCGACAGGCAAGAAAATGAATGGCAAAAAGATGCAGAGCCATTCATTCTTTTGCCATCAATTCTTTTGCCCATCCCGCCTTCACGCCGCGGACAGCAGCGTCTGCAGTTCGTTGACCGCGTCGCGCAGTTGCTGCACACCGCCGAACCGCCCGGCGATCTCCATCAGATGGCCTTGCTCCGAGATCGGCGGGACCTCCAGAATATCCGGCACGATGAATTGGGCAATCCCAAACTCCGTGTACTTGTCCAGCAGCGGGGCAACAGCAGATCGTAGGGGTGGGGCTTTGCTCGGCTAGCATGAAACGATAGGATGAAGAGTAGCTCTTGAGGCAGAATTCTGAATTGGAAGGATTGGTTCGATGCCAACTATCACCGTCGAATTGGACGACGACCTCGCTCGCCACGTCGAGGAATCTGCGCGGCGCGAGCGGAAGTCTGTTTCCGAATGGGTCCAAGATCGGGTGAAACCGGAGGCCAGCCGTGCAGCGGGATTGGCGGCTTTGGAGGCGCGGGCGCGGGCCAACGGCTATCCACCTGGCTGGATTACCCTCTTTGGATCACTCGCGGACGACGAGAGCTTCGTTGCTCCCGGCCGGAGTGCGTGTCGTACCGTGGCCGATTTGGATTAGGTTCGCGAGGCGTTAGGTATGGCCATCAGCGAGGCGGACTTGTGGATTGCAGCAACTGCTCGAGTTGCGGGAGGCACTCTCGTTACAAACAACATCCGCGAGTTTTCGCGGGTGCCCAACCTGTTGCTTGAGGACTGGACGGTCCCATAGTCGCGCACGAAGAGCGGAAAACGCCGTCGCGCGCGCAGCCAATCTTCAACCTGCAGGCCGGGGACTAGGTGCCACCATGCTGCTTGTCAGCGTGGAACCATGTTCAGAACCTGGGCGTTGGAAGCGATCACAAGGCGAGAACCCCGTTCGAGCGAACCCGCCGGTGATGTGGAAGCGGAAGCGGAAGCCTGGTTGCGATGGGGACGGGAGAAGGGGCTGGATGGCTGAAGCGTTTCCGCGTCTGACAGAATCCCGCTACCGCGGCACCAGTCCACCGAACGTCCGGTACAACTGCGTAGCTTGGGTAGCAGGAGACAGCCAGCATTGGTGGCAGCCGGGTACCTATTGGCCCATACCAACCTCGCGGGACGACTTTGGGGTTGGCGCCTTGGAGCAAGCGTTTCAGTCATTGGGTTACGAAGTATGTGCCGACGACTCGCTTGTCGTGCAGGCCAACTACGATCGGGCGAGGCGCGCTCGATGATGCGCGTTCAGAATCGACCTTCACGGTTTGGACCCGGCGCCGATCGGCGCCACGGCCGCCGTGCGGATGATCATGCTTCGTTTAACCGCGACCCAACGGAGACCGCTGAAGAAGTAACAAAACGGAGCGTGCTAGCAAACGTAAGTACTTATTTTCCGTCACAGCTTCCGATTGAAATGAACCGAGCAATAAGGACTTAGGAGTGCTATCAGCTAGCACTTCAGCAGTCTCCAACGGGGAGCGCTTAGTCACCCGTGACCCAACGAGGAGCGATTAGGCTCGCAGCCACGCCGGGTCGCACACCACGCGCTCCCCCCTGGGTCGCACGCTCCGCGCTCCCCGTTGGGTCGCGGTTAAACGAGCGTGAGCGTACACTTGAACCGACCGCCTACAACTCGCCCCGAAACGCCCTGTCCAGAATCGACGGAAGCAAGGCGTCGAGTTCGGTTGCCGTTTGGGCCTGCAACGTCTTCAGTTGATCGACCTTGGCCTGCAGGTCGTCGAGGTAGGCGACGATGCAGCGTTGTTCGGGGAGGGGTGGGAGCGGCACATGAAAAGATGCGATGTGACCCTGGTTGATCTTCCAAATGCCGGATGTTGTTTTCGCCGCGTCCACGATCGTCCGTCGCATGACCGGGCAGTTCCAATACGCGACAAAGAAATCGGGCGACCAAGGTGTTCCGCCGAGCGGAATTCGAATGAGTAGGTCGGGGAAGATTGTTCGAGACTGAGACTCTCTTGCCCACGCGGCCCGACCGACCAAGTGCTTGCTGCCGTTGCCACGCATCACAAACACGTCACCCGCTTGAATCAGGTATTCCTTTGCCTCAACTGCTGTGAGTGGAACGATCTTCGATTCATCGTAGTCCAGACGCCCATCACGCATCGCGGACAGGCGAAGGCATCGAATGCCATCGGGGTGGTCGCCAACCTTGACGGATTTGCCGTTTCGAAGATTCTGCTGACCAACGATCTCTTCGACCGTCGCCAGCGGCCAACCGCCCGACAAGAATAGCTCCCGGCACGTTGTTGCGAACAGCACGTCGGCTTCAGCGACTGACTTGTCCCGCAGTCCCCTGGCCTCCTCGATCTTGCTGGCCAACTGCCCGATCTTCGCCACGATCCGCCGCTGCTCGGACAGCGGGGGAACTGGTGCGGTGAGATCAAGAAATTGGGGTGGATTCAACGTCAGCTTCGATATGGCTGCGGAACCTGTAGAGATTGCCTTTGCTTGCTCCCATACGCCGGGAGTGCGAAAATACCACTGCAAATAGCCCGGATCGACCTTTTCAACATTGAGTGAGTACGTTGGAAACTTGTCCGACACGAACATCCCATCAAGCTCTTGCGGAACGATTCCGAACGCGCCTTTCCAGGCGAACAACTTGTTGTAGATAACGTCCCCGGATCGAATCACGAAGTGGCTTTTCTTCTGAATGTTGATGGCCAGCTTGTACTCACGGTGAAATGGCCCTTCGCCGTACCATCGCATACCGACCAGGTTTGCGTCCTCGTCAGCAGCGAGCAGATAGGGCCGTTGATTGGGAGAAAGGAACTGCCGAAAAGGCAGATGTTCGGCTTTCATCTCGCCCCTCCCGCCAATACGCCTTGGATTTGGTCCATGATCTACTGCTCCTGCGAGCAAACGTGAAAGCCCATCTTGCGTCGGCTGGTGTTCGGCGGGGTTTCCATCAACTGCCGGATGGCGGCCACCAGGGTCTGGATGGCTTCGTCGTGCGACGCCACCTTCTGTTCCAGTTCATCGAGCTTCGAAGCAAGCTCCTTGTGCGTGCTCAGCAACTTGCGGAGCCGGACGAAGGCTCGAACTACGTACACGCTGACCTCAATCGCTCGGGCCGAATTCAGCACGTTGGCCGCCATGATCGCACCGTGCTCGGTGAACGCATGGGGGAGTGCCGGGGAGAATTTCAGCCGGGCGAGGTGGTCACAATTTGTGACCACCTCTTCCTTTTCGGCGGCGGTGAGCTGGAATCGGAAGTCCCCGGGAAATCGGCCGATGTTACGTTTCACGGCTTGATTGAACGCTTTTGTTGTCGTGCCATAAAGCTCTGCCAGATCCGAGGCGAGGATCACGCGTTCACCCCGAATCAACAAGATCCGCGGCTCGATCTGGTCGACCAGGATCATTTCCTCTTTTTTCCGCGCGCTCATATCCGCTGTTCCTTCACCAGGATGTCTTCGACCAGCTTATCCGGGGGCAGGTGCTCCAACGCTTCGGCCACGTCGTACCCATCCTTACCCTCCTCCCTGCCGCAGCCGAGTGAAACTGCCGCTCCACTTCGCGGGTGGACCAGCGGGCGTTGACCGCCTCGCCTCGTAAAAGGCCCTTACCTCCGGTTTGTCGACACGCAAGAGCAGGCGGTAGTGCGTCCACGTCAATTCGTGACGCAGTGCGTCACAAATTGGGTAGGCCAAGTACAGGGCACGCATCTGTTGCAAGTTCAGGATCGCCCTGATCCGTTCGTAGGTCTGCTCAAAGCCGGAGGTCGCCGTCAACAGGTCACTCATTTTCCAGGTCCTCCATGCAAGACGGCCCTTACCTCGCCCATGATCTCGATGATCCGCCGTTCCTTCACCAGGATGTCTTCGACCAGCTTGTCCGGGGGCAGGTGCTCCAATGCTTCGGCAGCGTTCGGATTCTTGACGTCCAAGTTGACCGAGATCAGGTTGCCCGCTTCGTCCAGCTTGATCACGTCCTTGGCAGGGACTTTCCACGCCCGATCACTTTCCTTCCGTTTCTTCCACCACGCCAGGCAATCGGCGAATTCCTCGAACTGGATGGGCTTCGTTTTCGAGTAGTTCTTGCGGCCTTCGGGCATTGGCTGCTCGTAGAACCAGATCGTCTTGGTGGGTCCGGCCCGATCGAAGAACAACAGGTTGGTCGGGATGCTGGTGTACGGAGCGAACACGCCGTTGGGCAGCCGAACGATGGTGTGCAGGTTGAAGTCGGTCAGCAGCTCGTGCTTGATCCGGCCGCAGACGCCATCGCCGAACAGCGTGCCGTTGGGCACGACCACCGCGGCCCGGCCACCCTTCCCCTCACCCCCGGCCGCTCTCCCGGCAGGCGAGGGGCGATGCGTCCGCCGCAGCTTCCGCATGATCAGCTGCAGGAACAGCAGGGCCGTTTCGGAGGTCTGCTTGTCCGCCGGGAAGTTGGACCGGATCCCGGCCTCTTCTTCGCCGCCGAACGGCGGGTTCGTCAGGATCACGTCGACCCGATCCTTATCGCCGATCTCGGTGATCTTCACCGCCAGGCTGTTGCCGTACGCGATGTTGGGCGAGTGCAGGCCGTGCAGCAGCAGATTCATCTGCGACAGCATGTACGGCAGCGGCTTGGCTTCACCGCCGCAGATGCTCTTGTCCTGCAGCGTGGTTTTGTCCTTGACCGTCTTGCACTGCTTTTCCAGATGCTGGTACGCCTCGGCCAGGAACCCGCCCGTGCCGCACGCTGGATCTAACACGGTTTCGT
>Ga0366817_10200_pt1 | contig 23257 bp, 18 predicted proteins | sample TotcelFGM3001N13_FD_207092 | JGI IMG/M metagenome (GOLD analysis project Ga0366817, IMG submission 207092) | Enriched cells from coal bed in the Powder River Basin, Montana, United States - Total cells FGM rep3 HSBNCT.FGM.300.1.N13 ...
GCTCCGTATCTGGGACCTTCGCCATTGCCCGCAAGAACTTCTTTCGGCTGGCCCGTTTTGCTCGGACACCTAGGTAGTCCTCGGTGGCCAGCGCGGAGACCTTTTCCGCCACGGCCAAGGCAATTAGTTGATTGATGGACACCTGTTCCTTGGCCGCGAGGTCGCGCAGCGTCTGGTGCAGGGAGTCAGGCAAGCGTAGGCTGATGGTACTCATGGCAGTTCACCAATAAGTTGAAGAAACTCCCGCGGCGTCGCGACGCGGATACCGAACTGTTCCGAACCCACAAAGTCCCGCGTGTTGAAGGTGACAATGTAGCCGCAGTTCGCCGCCACGGCCAGTTCCAGTACCATATCGTCCTCCAGATCTTTCAGGAACGGCCGCCAAAGGTAGAAGACCCGATGGTGTGCCGCCGTTTGACAGAGATAATCGAGAATGTCGTCGATGTCCGCCACGGTGAGTGGAATCTGTCTTACCAGCCGCTTGGCAACCTGTTCGTACTCAAGCAACAAGGGCACAGAAAGGTGGATGCCGAATTCTGCCGATCCCGCCAGCGTGAGCAGGCGATATGATGCTCCTCGTCGTGAACGCAGCGCGGATGTCACGACGCTTGTATCGATCACGATTTCGCGTCTCATGATGTAGTATCATATGCGATACCACGGATGACGTCAAGGTCCCCGACGTGTTTGGCACAACCTCAATATTGGAATCATCCGGGCTTTCAGCAATTTGAGGACTACTCCATTCCAAGTCGTTGGGGAGCGGTAGTTCCTTTACAAAGGCATGGAACTCGACCTTCGAGAGGCCACCAAGTTATCGTCGCCGCCCCGGAGGTTGAACGGGTTCGCTACCATGGACCCGCCACACATTATCAATGCCATCTTCGATATCACGATTGATTCTCATCTCGATATGGGTGTAGAAATGATGCTTCAATCGAAGGCGACGAACGACGGCGATAACCCAGCGGAAACGGCGCCGGGAACGCAACCACCAGTCAAGAACCCAACCGCCGTTTCCGCTTGGCGTGAGTAGGCCGGGGTCTCTCGGATTAGGATACGATTCGTTTTCCCTGTTGTCCACCCGTTTCCTCTGGTGGTGTCACAATATTTGATCCGTGTCCAATTGACCCCTGGCCCCTCTCAGAACCGGACGTGCGCCGTTAACGCATTCGGCTCCACCATGCGAGGAGTTTGGTCTTGTCGATCGCTTTCGGCTTGCTGCCGCTCTTGGTGACAACGATCGGACCGCCGAACTCGTCATTGAGCCGCCGGACCTGCCGCCGGTTTTCGGTGTTGTTGTTCATCCCCACGGCGTCGAGGATCTCTTTCCAGTTCCAGAGGTACGCTTTCGGCTCCGCTGGTTGCTCCCGTGACGGAGCCGCCGCCGCCTCGATCGTCCGCAGTTCCACGATAGCGGCGTCCCAGTCGAAGTCCTGCATGGTGTGCCAGGGACCGATCTCCGGGACGATCCGGAGCTTGGCGTAAACGTCTGGCAAATTGACCCGGACCAACGGAACGAGATCAAGTAGCAGCTTGCGATATTCCTCGCAATTTGCCGCTGTTTTGCGGAGGTTTTTCCGTTCGCCCGGAATATCCTCCGGAGCGTATTCCCTCGACCACGCCAGCCCATCACACTGTTGGCGATAGGTTTGAGCCGCCCTGGGATAAGCGTAGGCGAGTAGAACTTCGCCGATACTTCCAAGGCTGGGTGGGGTACTTCCGGCTGGTAGCCGTTTCATGCAACGTCAAAACGCTATCGCCGTAGGGATCGCTGATGTTTGTCAAATCACCGCTACCATTTTTTATTCGGTCGACGACGGCAGCAAGTCTTTCAATACTCTACAGTCTCTGCAGGTAGATATCCTTGAACTGCACGCGCATCGGGGGCCCGACGTGGACCTGTAAAGCCAGCCAGCCGTGAACCAGACGCTTGGGATCGCGGTCGTCCAATTCGCACATCGTCACGCCGTTGATCTTCAGCACCACGCTGCCGCCTTTGGCAATCACGGTATAGTCGTTCCACTCCTGCGGCTTGACGGCCCGTAACAGTTCCGCCGGATCGCCGACCGCTTCAACCACCTGCCTTTTGCCGTCTTCGTCGATCACTACTTTCTCGCCACGTTCGGCCAGCACGCCGCGGAACAGGTACTCCATGATGACACCGGTCCAGCGGCCCGAGGCGTCGAAATCGGCTTGAGTTCCCACCAGCGGATCGCCTTGAGTCTGATTCGCCGGCCGTTTCTTGGCTCGGTAGTAGATGCCCGAGTTGCCGTTTTCCAAGCGAAACTTCAGCCGCAATTCAAAATTCTCCACTTGGTCCTTCCAGATCAGGAAGTTGTTCTCCTTCAAACCCGTGTCGGCGGCGGTCTGCCCGGTGATCGCGCCGTCCTGGACCGACCAAATGGCCCGGTCACCCTGCCAGCCGTCCAGCGTCTGGCCGTCGAACAGCGACAGGAATCCGGGCTCCGGCGCGGGCTGGGTGCCGGGCACGTTCGTCCGCACGGGCCGGCTTGCGCGCGGCTCGGTCGGGGCCTCGAGATCGCCGGTGGCAAACTGGATCGCATCCAGATAGAACTGCAGCGTCTGCGGATTGGAATACAGGTTGGCCATGTGGCCGAACGAGGTGTTGAAGATCCGGCCTTTGCCATGTGGCTTCACCCAGGTCAGCGCGAAATCGTCTTGTTTGCGGTTCAGCCAGCGGACGCCCATATTCGTAGCGGCGGGATCGAGCGACATCAAAACGCGCAATTTCGAGCGGTCGTAGGGAGGACCGTAGGCATAGATCTCGTCGGTGATGCGAAAATCCTTGCCGCCAAAGGCCGCAACCAGCGGATGATCCGGCTCCTCGACCGACACGCCCACCTCCTCCGTCCACGGATGCCCCGTAAACGTGGCGCCGAACAGTTCTTTGAATTCGGGCCACTGCCGATTGGCGGCGATGGCGAAGTGCAGGCACACGACTCCGCCACCGTTTTCGACGAAGTCCAGAAAGCTCTTGCGGAGCGCCATCTCCACCGCTTCGGCATCCGCACCCAGCTTCTTCAACGGTTCCTTGGCCAAGTCCTCCGGCGTCGGCGTGATCCACGGGCCGGAAGCGTTGTTCAACACGATCGCATCGAACTGCTTGAGGTTTTCGGGCGCAACCATCGCCAAGTCGTCGCTGACCACCGGCTTGAAGGCCCCGCTCTCTTCGCCGATGGCCTTCATGCCTTCCTCGCCGTACGGGATGCAATAGCCCTTGTGCGGATCCTTGTCCATCAGGTGGGGCGGTGTGTTCCAAATCAATACGGTGCGGGGTTGCTGAGGCGTGACGCGGGCCTTGACCTGTTGCGCCGCCTTGCGAATCTGGGCGGCGTGATGCGGATGGACCTGCGCTCCGGCGGACGACGTCAGAATCCCCAGCAACAAGCAGGCCATCCCCACGGTACGAGCGTGACGAATTCTCATGGTACAAGCTCCTTGACAGTCAAGTGTTGTGGAAAGGTAACGGGAACCATTAGCAGACTTCATGCACCCGCGCTAAGACGGCAACTCCAAGCGGGCCGCTTGATCGCGCAGGTAATCGACCAGTCCGTTGGAATGCGACCGCAACAACCCGGCGGCTTCCGCCGCGGCGCCGCGGGCCAATGCCTCGACGATCGGCTCGTGCTCGCGGGCGATGGCCAGAGGGTCGACGGTGGTCAAATAATCCATCGTGAAGCGAGTGCGGACCTCGAACGCCAAGGAGTCCCAAACCCGCAGCAACACCTGGTTGCCCGACGCCTCGACAATCGTGCGGTGGAAGACCTGGTTGTGATGTTGGTAGCTGGCAAAATCGCGTTGCTTGGCGGCTTGGATGATCCGCCGGACTACGCCTCGCAAGGCCCAGCACTGGCGGGCAAATCGCGGCGCCGCCAATTCGACGGCCAGCGGCTCCAGCACCGAACGGATCTGGAACGCTTGGATCGTCTCCGGCAGGCTGACTTGGCGAACCCAAGCGCCTCGATGAGGCGCCGATTGCAGCACCCCCATCGCCACCAGCTCGCGGATGGCCTCGCGGACCGGAATCGAACTGGCGCTCATCTCCTCGGCAACCCGGGCTTCGACCACACGGTCCCCAGCCTGCAATTGGCCGCACGCAATGCGATCCAGCAAACGTTCGCGGATCTGTTGCGAAATCGAGGTGCGGTGGATCGTCATACATGCGCGTCTTTCCATTTATAACCCACCCTCTTTCAACTGATCTTTTTTACAGAATCCAGCCCTGGCGGTACTCGGGGTGCGCTACGGCGTCGGCTTCCGCGTGGTTGACGATCTTGCCTGCCAACGGGTCGTATTCCAGTTCGTCCGGGAACTGGGTTGCCACGTTGCCCAGCATCAGCAGTTCGATGAACGGGCCCGTATTACTGAAGTTCGACAGGGTCGGCTCGCCGCCGCGAGCCGCCTGCAGCCAATCTCGTTCGTGCCCTTGCGCGGCGGGGAACGAGTCCGCCCGCTTCGGTTCCCCCGCGAATCGGTCTTCGGGGTACAGGAAGATGCCGCCGTTGTGCTCGTTGGCGCGGAGCATCCCCTTCGTCCCGACGATCAGGGCGCCGCCATGTTCTTTCCACCGCTTTTCTCCGGCATCGCCCCAATCGAGTTGGCGGCCGATGGTCGCTTCCACTTTCTTGCGGGTCTCCTGATGGCCGGCGAACCAGACGATGGTGATCGGCGGCAGGTTCTCGCGAGCGGGAATCATGAACTTGACCACCTCCCAGCGAGGAAACGACAGCTTGTTGGTCTCCGACGCCTCGGCTTGGATCCTGATTCGCGGCTGGGCCTGCGGGTCGGCTTGCCAGCACGCCAAGGCGTCGACGGCGAGGAACGCCAGGTAAGCGCTGTGAGACGCCCACCAGCCCAGCATGGCCGTGCCGAAATCGCGCCAAGCATTGATTTGGAGCCATTGCGGATGGAATTCGCGCCAGGCGGCCGGGCCGAGCCAGAGGTCCCAATTCAGGTACTCGGGAACAGGCTGCGTGTCGGCGGGCCGTGCCGTGCGATTCGTACCGCCGCCCGCATTCCAGACGTAGATCTCACGGATCTCTCCCAGCGCCCCTTGCCGGACGAGTTCCACACCGCGGCGGAACTGGCCGCTGGACGAACCCTGGTTGCCCATCTGCGTGGCGACCTGTTGCTGCTGGGCCGTCAGACGCATCGCCCGCGCTTCGTGGACCGTTCGTGACAACGGCTTCTCCGTGAACACGTGCTTGCCGGCCTTCATTGCGGCCACCGAGGCGATGGCGTGCGTGTGGTCGGGCGTGGCCACCACGACGGCGTCGATCTGCGGTCCCAGCTTGTCGAGCATCACGCGAAAATCCTGGAACTTCGGCACCTCGGGATGGGCCTTGTAGGCATAAGCCGCTTTGCTTTCGTTCACGTCGCACATCGCCACGACGTTGGCCAGTTTGGGGATTTCGTCGACGAACCAGCGGCCGCGGCCGCCGACGCCGATCAGCGCAACGTTCAGCCGTTCGTTCGCCGCCCAGGCCCGCGCGGACCGGCTGTTGGAGAGGATCGTCAGTCCTGCGCCGCCCAGGGCCGCGGTACAGAGAAAATTGCGTCGAGTCAGTCGTGGCATCACCCGTGTCCTCCTCTTCGTTTCATGGCCTTGCCTGGTTTCTTCCGTACACTTCGATCTCCGTGCAGTGGTTCAGATCGCTTTCGGTGTTGCCGTTGCCGTACAGCCGCACGTAGCGGGCTGCTACCGCGGGAACGGCGATCAGCAGTCCCTCGTGGCTGTCGATGTACTCCCCGTCGCGGCCAACCCCCAAGCCCGACGAGTTGTCGAAATCGTTGTTGAAGACGGTGCGAACATTGGCCGTGAACTGCGGATCGTCGGCCACCTGGACGACCACACCGTGGTAGACGCGAGCTTGCGCATGATAATGCCAAACCACGATCGCAAAGATCTGGTAACGCTGCTGAAGGTCGATCTGGAAATACTGCCTGCCCGGGCCGATTTCTACATAGCTGCCTTCATAACCGTCCTTGTCCCCGTCGGTCACTTGACTCAATTCGCCCAGCGTCGGCGCGCGGTCGCTGGCCGTGACGGGCTTGTGCAAGGCGACATTGGCAACCCCAGGCGGAACGAGCAGATCGGGACGCGTCCCGGGACGAAACTCGCGCAGGTTCGCAATCTTGAGGTGGATGGGCGTGCCGATGAATTGTGGGCGGGGAAGCTGCAGCTTGAGCGGCACCTTGTCATCGGACCGCTCGCCGCCCCAGCACGCTATCGCGGATAACAAGACGGAGACGCCGATCAGAGACCGCCGGCTCAACATTCGGCTCGTGCGCCGGTGGCGCCGTAGCGGGCGGATGAATCGGGCGGACGAACAGCGAGGAAAGACCATCGGAAGCGGCTCCTGCCAAATCGTATATGATATAGGCGCAGGGTAACGGGCGACCAGGAAAGTTGCAATCCCCTGAATGATGAGGCGAGGCGACAGCGCGATGTAGAACCGCCGCAACTCATCCTCGATCTGCTGGTCGTCGTTCGTTTCTTTGTGCTCTCTGTGCCTCTGTGTTTCATTCCTTTCCGCAGGAGCCCCCGGCCAGCCGGCAGAGAAGAATTGGAAACACAGAGGCACAGAGATCACGGAGAGAGCCTGCCAAAGACAACTGCGGTCACACGATCCGGGCGTCGGAACGCCGCATGAGCTGCCGGTCTTGTTAACTTGCCAGCAAGCTGGCAGGGGGTGGCGGTTGACAGTGCCATTCACCACAGGGCTTGAATCTGGCTGCGGATCTGGCGGCTGGTCAGGGCGGGGGCGGCCGAGCCCGTAGGGAACTCGCCGGCGTCGCATGGCGCGGCCCGGCTCGCCTGGAAGTGGCCTCGCACCAGGGGCGGAAGAAAGCGTGTCAGCTGGGCGAAACTGTGTCGATCGGTGAACCCGCCTCGGTTCGCGTGGTAGTACCGCTGCGGGTGGCACACGTACAAGTGGCTCTTGGCCCGCGTCAGGGCGACGTAGAACAGCCGCAATTCTTCCTCGATCTGCTCGTCGTCGCCCGTGGCCATGTCGGACGGGATGTTGCCGTCCGCAGCGTGAATCACAAATACGACGTCCCATTCCAAGCCTTTGGCGGAATGGACCGTGCTGAGGATCAAATAGTCTTCGTCCCGCAGCGGCGGACCGGCGAAATCCTCGGTGCTGTCCGGCGGGTCCAAGGCCAGCTGTGTCAGCAGCGACGGGCGGTCGGCAAATCGCCCGGCCAACAACTCGATCTGTTCCAAGTCGCGTTTGCGCGGCACGGGATTGTCGTACTTGTCCTGCAAAATCGGTTCGTAGAATCGCCGCGCCAGCGACACCTGCGACGCGAGGTCCAGGCTCGGCTGGCGCGTGAGCTGCCGCAGCACGTCGAGCAGCCGCGTCCACATCGCGCCGGCGGCCGTGCCACACGCGGCGGTTTCCCAGACGCGCCAATCGCCGCGCGAGGCCGCGAGTTGGTCCATCAGCTGCCGTGCTCGTTTGGGCCCGATGCCGGGCAACAGCTGCAGCAGCCGGGCGCCGGCGACCACGTCGCGCGGGTTTTCGGCCAGCCGCAGCACGGACAGCAGGTCCTTGATATGGGCCGCCTCCAAGAACTTGAGGCCGCCGAACTTGACGTACGGGATGTTGCGGCGGGTCAATTCGCCTTCCAACAGCACGCTGTGATGCGAAGTCCGATACAATACTGCTTGCCGCCGCAGGTCGACGCCCTCTTCACGCCGCCGGAGAATTTCCCGGATCAGGAACTCGGCTTGCTCGCTCTCGTCCTGGCACGTCACCAGCTGCGGCAACTCGCCGCCCTCGCGGCTGGTCCACAGGTCTTTGCGAAACCGCCGCTGTGCTTGACCGATCACCAGATTGGTCGCAGCCAGGATGGGCTGCGTGCTGCGATAGTTCTGCTCGAGCTTAACGATCGCGGCTCCGGGAAACTCGTTCGGAAACTCGAGGATGTTGCGGACGGTCGCCGCGCGGAATGAATAGATCGCCTGGGCGTCGTCGCCCACGGCCGTCAAGCCGCGTCCGTCGGGCCGCAGCAGCTTGAGAATTTCGGCTTGGACTCGGTTCGTATCTTGATACTCATCCACCAGGACACAATCGAACCGGCTGCGGATCGCCGCTCCGGCGTGCGGATCGGCCAGCAAAGAGTGCCAGAACAGCAGCAGGTCGTCATAGTCGAGGATCCCGGCCTGTTCTTTACGCTCGCCATAAGCCGCAAACAACCGCTTCAGATCGGCGGCCAGTTCGCGGCACCAGGGAAAGTGGGCCGCCAAGACGTCTTCCAGCGGCTGACGGGAATTCACGCAGTGGCTGTAGATCGCCAGGCACGTCCCTTTGCGAGGAAACCGCTGGTCGGTCTTGGACAGCCCCAGTTCGGTGCGAACGACGTCCAGCAAGTCCTCGGAATCGCCGCGATCCATGATGGTAAAGGCCGGTTCGAGTCCAGCGGCGGGGGCATCCAGCCGCAGCAGACGGGCGGCGACGGCGTGAAACGTCCCGCCCCAAACCGCTTGAATCAGCGAACCGCCGCGCTGCGGGCCGTGGTCGTGCAATTGCCGCAGCAAGGCGTCCACCCGGCGAAGCATCTCGGCGGCGGCGCGGCGGGTGAACGTCAGCAGCAGCATTCGCCCGGGAGCGATGCCTTGCTGGATCTGATGGGCGACGCGGTGTACCAGGGTCTTGGTCTTTCCCGTGCCGGCTCCGGCGACGATCAGCAGCGGACTGTCCGCGTGCAGGACGGCTCGTTGCTGCTCGCCGTTCAGCCCTTCCAGGATCAAGCTTCCATTCTGTACTGCCGGCATCGGCCTCGCTCCTCCATAAGCCCGCGCGTGGAAGCCGCAGTGTAACAGAGACGAGACGTTGCGTATACTTGTTAGACGCGGATTTGAACCAGGATCCCTTATGGCGGCAATTTCCTTCGAGCGGCGCGAGACCATCGAACGTCGGCTGGCCAAGCCGATGTTTGTGCTGGCATTCGTCTTCCTCTTGTTCCTGGCCGGTGTCATTCACCGGGTGCGGGATTTTGGAACCGCGGACTGGGATACGACCGAGATCTGGGTACTGGCTGGCGGGCTCCTCCTCATATGGCCGATTTTCGCCGTCGAGGCGGTTCTGCGGTGGAGCTTGGCCCCCCCGCAGCGCCGGGGCCGCAAGGCCGTTTTGGCGTGCCTGCTGACATGTCTCTTACCGCCCCTGCGGATGGGGGCCCGCAGCGTGATGGATCCCAGCCGGATGTGGCTTCCCAGGCTGGGCTGGCAACAGGTCGATTTCGACCTGCAAAAAACGTTGGAACGAGCCCTGGGCGTGCCGTTGTTGTTGATGGCATTGATGATCGTTCCGATCCTGACTGTCGAGTACGTTTGGGCCGACGCGATTGAGGCCAGCCCGGTGTTGCGGCTGATCCTGGCGATCGCGATCAGTATCATCTGGATCGCGTTTGCGACGGAGTTCATCGTGCGGATTTCGGCCGCCGACACGAAATGGGGATACGCCTTCAGCCATTGGGTCGACCTCGCCGTGGTCCTGTTGCCAATGTTCGAGTTCATGCCCTTCCTGCGCGTCGTGCGATTGACTCGCTTGATGAGACTGGAGACCGTCATGGCGTGGGTCAAGTACTATCGCCTGTACGGTTTGGCGGGCAAGGGCTGGCGCGGCTTTGTCTTGTTGCAGTTGATTCATCGCTTGTTGCATCGCACGCCGGAAGCCGAACTGACGCGTCTGATGATGCAAATGGAAAGCAAGGAAGGGGAACGCCGCGAACTGGACCGCGAGATCGACTACTATCGCCGTAAGATCGCGGCCCTCACGCAGCAAATCACGGACGATGCCCGCACGACGAGCCAGGTGGAGGAACACGCCCCCCAGCGTGAGGCTGGCTCGGATCATTCATGACGCTGTGCCGTGGCATGGGCCGCCCCCTGCTGTTACCATGAGTCGAAGTTCCAGCGGCCTGTAAGCTGGCCCCCCTGAACTTCGGTGAGGATACCTTGATGCGAATCATGCCATTTGTTTTCTTGATCGGTGCGTTTTGTCTCGGCACGACGCTCGCGCGGGAGCCGGCCGTGCTGTTCGATTTCACCCAAGGGGCTCAGGGCTGGGTGCCTGCGCATGCGGTGGCGAACATGCGAGTCACTTCCGAGGGGCTCGAGTTCGATTGCGTGGGCGAGGACCCGTACATCCACTCCGGGCCGGTAACCAATCTGCCGCAGGGCAACCGGGTGCTGCTGAGCATCCGCATGAGGTCCGACGCGGATCCGGTGGGGGAAATCTTTTTCGGACGCGGGTTCACGCCCCAGAACTCGGTCCGATTCACGGTCAACGACGACGGCCAGTGGCAGGAATACGAGGTACTGTTGCCGGCGCAGGAGGAGGGCGCTCGTCTGCGCATCGACCCGGCGGCGGGCCAAGGCCGAGTCGCGATCGCTTGGATCAAGGCGTTGGAGATGAAGCCGCTGAAGGCGGGCGAGTTGGCGCGCCCGGCGGTCTTCGATCTCGGCGCGCAGCCTCGCACGGTGCGCGCCGGCGACTTGGTGCTGGCGCATGGCGGCCGCCAGTGGGACGGTTTCGCCGTTCGGGTTGCCGATGAAGAAATGGCTCGCTCGCATGGGCGATCGCAACTGGGCATCGTTCTCAATGGAGAGCCGGCGTATCTGGACTTGGCAGGCGCGAAGTTTGAAGCTCTGCCGGAAACCAACGGAACGCTGAGCGTTACCGCGCGCGTCTGCGACGCGGAGGGGGCGAATTGGGAGTTCCGCCGCAAGTTCGCCGCGCGCGGCGACGGCGCCATCGCGATCGAAACGACGATCGTGGCGGACCAGAAGCGGGAGATTTTTCATCTGCCGATTCTGACGCTGTTTGCCGGCCAGGGCACGTTCGGTGAAGCGAAGACCCAAGCGGTACTGCCGGGAGTCGAGTACCTGGAAAATGAGCCCAGCAGCAGCGAGGCGGACGTGCGCGGCGAGCGGGCCGAACGGCGGATCGTGGAAAGCCACAAGCTGTGCTTCCCCCTGATGAGCGTCGTGGCCAACGGCCGTTACGTAGGACTGGTCTGGGATCGCAACGAGCATCCCGCCGCAGTATTCGACTCGCCCGACCGCATCTTTCAGTCCGGCGGCCATCTGATGGGCCTGTGGTTTCCCGGCGTGGGCGAGCGCCGCCTGGAAAATGAAGTGGCCGCCTTTCGCCCCTGGGCCATCGCGGCGAACGTCCCAACCACGTTCACCGCAACCCTGATTGGCGGCCGAGGCGAGACGGTCAATCCAGCGGTCGAACAGTATGTCAAGTTGTCGGGCGGTCTTCCTCCGATTCCGGAACTCGAGGGCGGCTTCGACGCGGCGGTCAAACTGCTCGCCCACGGCTGGCTTGATTCCGCCCTGCACGAGGACGGGATCTGGCGGCATGCGGTCTCGGGCACCAATTTCCCGGCCCGGCCGGCGGCCGATGCCCCCGGCTATATGCTGTGGCTGGCGGAGCACACGAGCGACGAGGCCCTTGCCGGGCGGCTGCGCGCCGGCGCCGAACGCGGCCTCGAACGGCTGGCGCCGGCCGGGAACTGGGAGGCCCACTGTTCCCACGTGGCCCGGCCTTTTGCGCCGCTGTTGTTCGGCCGAATCGAGCCTTACGCCGAGCGGCGCCTGGCGGCTGCGCAGCAGGCGCTCGCTGCATTTGACGAGCAGGGCCTGATCCGCTACCGGCCGCAAGCGGGCAAGCCGGATTATGGGGCGACGCATTGGGAAGATCACGCTAACGGCCTGAGTGCCGCGCGGCTGGAACCGGTCCTCGAAGCGGCCGTGTTTACAGGCGACGAACAGCTGACCAAAGCGGCACTGGCCGTCCTGGACAAGCAGCTCGAAGTCTATCGCCACACGGTTCCTCGCGGCGCGCAGACTTGGGAGATGCCGCTGCACACGCCGGACATCCTGGCCAGCGGGCGGATCCTGGCCTGCTGCAATCTGGCCTATCAACTCACGGCCGATCAAAAATACCTCGACGCCGCACGCCACTGGGCCTGGACCGGCGTGTCCCTGGTCTACCTGGACCGGCCCGCAGACAGTCCGGTCGGCCTGTATGCCACGACGGCTGTGCTCGGAGCTACCAACTGGACAGCTCCCTTCTGGATCGGCCTGCCGGTGCAGTGGTGCGGACTGGTATACCGTTCCGCGCTCCAGGATCTGGCGCGGTTGGACCCGACTCAGGGCGATTTCTGGGGCCAGTTGGCGACGGGGATCACCCGCAGCGGCCTGCAGCAGACCTTTCCGCTGGAGGACCGAGAACGCCAAGGTTTGCTGCCCGATTTTTTCCATCTGCGGGCGCAGCGGAGTGACGGCCCCGCGATCAGCCCCGGCACGGTGCAGGCAAACCTGCCGGAGGCGTTCGGAAAGACGCCGATTTATACGTCACAGCGACTGTCCCCCGGCGAGGTGCTGCTGCACGTGCCCGGCAGGATCGGCCGAATCGAACACAACGACCGCGACGTTCGGATCGAGATCGATGGCTGGTACTCCAAGCCTTACTGGGTGCGGCTGGTTCGCGTTCCGGCGCCATCGCCGCACGTCGAACTGCAAGGCGGCAGAGTGCTGTCTACGGAGTACAGCGACCAGCGGCAGACGCTGAACGTGCTGGTCGAAGGCCAAGGCACCTTGGTGCTATCGCTCGGCGGGAAGACAGGCGAGGCCGTCGCACCGAGCAATCGATGAGTTAACCGGCTACGCACGGCGCCGCGGCGCGGACGCTCCAACGGCTGGCAGCCGCCGGCTCGCGGACGACCAACCGATACAAGGTGTCGCGTTCCACCGGTTCGCGGCCCGCCGCGGCGATCAAACGCCGGATGTCGTCCACCGACAGGGCTTCCGGGGTTGTCGCTCCGGCATCGTGATAGATCAATTCGTGACGCACGGTGCCGTCGATGTCGTCGGCGCCGTAAGACAACGCGACTTGGGCCGTGCCGACGCCCAGCATGATCCAATACGCTTTGACGTGCGGGATGTTGTCCAGCATCAGCCGGCTGACGGCGATCGTCCGCAAATCGGTCAAGGACGAAGGCTTGGGGATGTGCGAAAGGCCGGTATTGGCGGGATGAAAGGCCAAGGGAATGAACGTCTGGAAGCCGCCGGTCTCGTCCTGCAGCTGACGCAAACGCACCAGGTGATCAATGCGGTGAGACGGCTGTTCCAGATGCCCGTACAGCATCGTACAGTTGGTCTTCAGGCCCAGCTGATGCGCGGTGCGATGCACGTCGAGCCACTTGTCCGCATCGGCCTTGTGCTCGCAGATCTGGTCTCGCACGGACGGATGAAAAATCTCGGCCCCGCCACCCGGCAAGCTGCCCAGGCCGGCGTCGATCAGGTCTTGGAGCACCGCTTGCACCGTCCGCTTGGTGAGGAATTCGAACCAATTGATCTCCACGGCCGTCCAGGCTTTCAAGTGCAGCGGAGGATAGGCGTCGTGCAGGATGCGGACGATGTTCAGGTACCAGTCGAACGGCTTCTGGTGGTGCAAACCGCCCACGATGTGCATTTCCGTACAGCCGTGTTCGACGGCTTCCCGCCCGCGGGCGACGATCTGCTCGTCCGTCATCACGTAGCCCTTCGGATCGCGCAAATCGGCTCGAAACGCGCAAAAGTTGCAGCGGTAGACGCAGACGTTGGTCGGGTTCAAATGGGTGTTGATGTTATAGTACGCGACGTGGCCGTTGATCCGCTCGCGGACCAGGTTCGCCAATTCGCCGATTTCCTGCAACGGCGTGTCCGGTTCGTACAACAGCAAGCCGTCCTCGGCCGACAGCCGCGCGCCGGCTTCCACCTTTTCGCGGATCGGTTTCAATTTGGGATGCGTGGTCAACAACATCTTCCCGCCATTGGTTGAGTTATTCGTCGATGCCATCGGCCGCCAAGCCCATCGCGGCGGCGACCAAGGTGTACAGCTTCTTTTCGTTGGGGGCCAATTCGCCGTCGGCCAGCATGAGATCGCGCAGATCCTGCAACAGTCGCTTGCGATCTTTCTCGTGGTCCGGGAATTTCAACTCCGTCGCTCCGCCCTTGGCAAACTCGAACGCCTGGGTGAACTGGGCGTCGCTCAGCCCCCAGAGATGGGACCTCCGGGCTAACACTTCTGTTTCTTCTGTGGAGAACCTGCCGTCGGCCGCGGCCATCACCATCAGGATCTTGAACATTTCGAACCGGTCCATGTTTGCTTCCCTTTTCCATCGGGGTAACCGCAATCCGCATCAGAACGGCAACTCCTCGTTATCCGTTTTCGCCCCTGGGCCGGCGCGTTTTCCCGCTGGGGTCGCCGGAGCTTTCCCCGGTTTCTCTTCCGGAAGTTCCCCGAACGGCTGGCTTGCCTTGATAGCCACCCGCGTCGCCACGACGTGCGTCATCAGGTGGGGGTAGGACCAGCCATGGACCTCGATTTCGTCGCCCGCTCGCACCCAGCGATAATCCGGCACGTCCACGGAAATCTCCGCCTTTTCGGCCAGGGAAGCACGGACCAGCGTCGCTCCCGCAGCGACGAACAACTCGCCCTTGCGGAAACCGCGCAATTGCCCGCTGACGACGAACGAAGCGACTTCGATCTTCGGCTGGCCGCTGGCCGTAGCGTCCTCCAACATCTTTGCGCCGAACACCGCCTCGGGAAAGATCCCGAACTGCTGCTGGTCGGGCAACATGCCTTCTTTGACCGGCTTGGGCGTAAATACTTCCAGCTTCTCGATGGGTGCGTGCGAATTGCCTTTCGAGTCGAATTGACCGGAAAAACGAACCATCATGCCGGGCTGAAGATAGGTCGGCCGAGCCGTTCCGGAAACGCTGATCCCTGCCGGCTCGCGAGGCAGTTTGACCAGCCACTGCTGCTTGAGTTCATCGTTGGCGACTTGAATGACCTCGCCCTGCATCGCGAGAATCTTGCCCTTGGCCTGGATGGTTTCCACCTTGCCTTTCGGCTTGGACCACATGTCTTGTTGGTACTCGTCCGCACCAAATTGCGCCGCCGCGAGTTCCGCGCACAGCAACAGCGCGACAAAAGTGACGATGCGACCAGAGATTTCACGCATCTCCATGACTTCGATTTCCTCCATTATGGGCGCCGCTGGTTGCAGCGCGACGGGCGTACGATACCTGATTTGGCGAAAAAGTCGAGTTGGCCACCTTCAATCCCATTCATGGCTTGCGCGCCGCGGGTGAGGCCGCGAGCGGCTCGGCGGGTTTCTGCCACGGCGTCGCGCCACCGCGCTGAATCTGGACGCGGAGCGCGGCAGCGAGTTCATGGAAGACTTTTTTCTGGGTAGCCGCCAGATTTTGCGTTTCCTGCGGGTCGGTCTTGAGGTTGTACAGTTCGAGCGGGCTGTAGGGATCGTTCTGCAGCAGCTTCCATTCGCCGCGGATGAGCGCTTGATAGCTCTTGCCGCCATAGGCCAAGCCGCCTTCGCGACGGACGAAGTACAAGTCGCGCGCCGCTGTGATCTCGCCGCCGGTCAGTACCGGGACGAGGCTTACCGCGTCCAGCTCCCCGGCGGGGCTCGCGCCGGCGACTTCGAGGAAGGTCGGAAACAGGTCGAACACCAATCCCGCGTAATCGCTCCGCGACCCCGCCTGGACGCGTTCCGGCCAGCGAGCCATGAAGGGCACCCGCAATCCGCCGTCGTAGTGGCTTTGCTTGCCGTCCCGCCAAGGATCATTGTTTTGCGCGTGCGGCAGCGAACCGCCATTGTCAGCGGTGAACACGACGAGCGTATTACGTTCCAAGCTCGCTTCCCGAAGCGCGCCCAGGACGCGGCCGATGCCGTCGTCCAGGTGCTCGACGAAGGCGACGTTCTTGGCCCGCTTGTCGTCCATCTGTGGCGCCCGCTGCCGAACCCGCGCCAGCCAATCCGCCGGCGGCTCGATGGGAAAGTGTGGTGCATTGTAGGCGAGGTACAGAAAGAACGGCTGGTCGCGCTGCCGTCCGCGGTCGCGCAGATAGTCGGCAGCCCAAGCGGAAAACAAGTCGGTGGCATGCCCCTGCGCTTCGATGGTCTGGGCGTTGCGGCGCAAGTAATTGTTCCCGTGGCGCAGATGCGTGGTGTAGCTGTCCATCATGTCGCCGAGAAATCCGTGAAAGAAATCGAACCCGCGCTCGTTCGGCGTATTCGGCGATTCAAGCCCCAGATGCCACTTCCCGACAATGGCCGTGTGGTAGCCGGCCTTCTTCAACTCGTCGGCGAGCGTCGGCACGCGCGGATCGAAGTATCCCCACGAGTTCTCCGAGTGCGTGCGAATCACGCCCGGCACACCGACTCGGTCCGCGTAACACCCCGTCAGCAGCGCCGCTCGCGACGGCGAGCACACGGTACAGTTGGCACGCATCGCCGTAAACAGCATTCCTTCCGCCGCAATGCGATCGATGTTCGGGGTGCGCACGTCCGAGGCGTGATACGTCGAGACATCGCCGTAGCCGTGGTCGTCGGTGAATATCAGGACGATGTTCGGGACGCCACGCGCTTCCGCGCACTGGCCGCCCTGTTCCAAGCCGATTGCCAAACACGCCGCTGCGCCGGTAAGAGCAAGTGTGGCTATTGCCTGGACCAATCGACGGGTTAAACGGCGATTCAATCCGTACTTCACTGCAGACGTACTGGAACGCATGGCGTTGCCTCCATCGCCAAGGGCATGACGATCGATCCTGCTGGATAGGCCCGAAGCCGACCGCGCCGTTTGACGGCGAATCCGCGTGCGGACAAAGACCGGAAATACAATGGCGTCAGTATCTCACGTTCCCGTGCGACGGGCAACCTCCCCAGTGATCGCTTCCCCGGCGTGAAGCCGGGGGCCTCCAGCGAGGCCGCCGTGTTTACCGCGGCGGTGATTCACCTTCGTGCCTAGGCGCGAAGGGGACCGCTTCCCCGGCGTGAAGCCGGGGGCCTCCAGCGAGGCCGCCGTGTTTACCGCGGCGGTGATTCACCTTCGGCCCTAGGGCGTCGGACGCGTCCAGTAGTCCGGCAGCCCGGCCTTGGTGTCGCAGAGGATTTCGTAAATGGCGCGGCGGTCCTCCCGGGTCAGGTGAGCAAAGCCGTCGGTGGTATCCTGCGCGGTGACAATCTCCCACAGCCGCTGGTAGATGTGGCTGCGGACCTGGTCCGGCAAAGCGTCCAGGGCATCGGAATAGATCAAGTAGCTGCAAGGATACTTGAACATTCGCCGCCGCAAGTCGAACTCGCGCAGCGAACGGCCCTGGTGATCGCGCGGCCCGAGGCCGGCGAAATGCTCCGCAAATCCGGACGTGCCTTGCACGGCGCCGGTCAGCGCTGCCTCGCCGACGAACAACAGCCCCTTCAGCACGTCGTCTCCCGCTCGCTGCAGCCGTCGTTGGATGCCGGGACTAAGTTCCGACGAAGTGCTGTTAAGCATTTCGTTCAGCACTTGCTGTTCGCGGAGCGCGTGGCGAGCGCGATAGTTGGCCGCCGCAATCTGATTGTGCAACGCCGCCTGATGCTCCAAGACCATCAGCGCGACGATGTCGCTGTGCGGCGTGCGATAGTCGGCTAGGTTCACGCGGCCCTTCAGGTCCGCCAGATTGGCGCCGGAATCGTGGTCGATGCTGTTCAGGTCCACCGGATCGCGGAACAGCAGGTTTCCCAGATGCCGCTGATCCCCGTGCGTCCCCGTGACGTACCAACCGCCCCAGCGTTCCCGCAGCGGGCTGCGATCGGTGGTTCGGAACGAGCCTGCGCTGAGGATCAACTGGCCGCGCGCATCCGCATAGACGGACCGCACCAAGTGGCCCGGCACCCCTTCAGTCATCGACGACGCGTGGCACTGCGTGCAGGAATCCAGTTGCCTCACCGGCGCGGGACGGGCGGACGGGCGCTGGGCAAGCGTGTAGAATACGGCGCCCAGTTGCGGGTCGACGGCCGAAATTTCCAGCACCTCGCCGCGATGCACCGCCCCCACGTAGACATCGTCCGAAAAGTACAACGCCCGCGGCCGCTGGGGACTGATGCGCGCGAGCTGGAGACTCGTCTTCGAGAACACCAGTACCTGGCTTGTCTCGGAGATGTTCAACTCGCGGAGCAAGGCAGGCAAATAACCGGCCCGCTCGTCAAACTCCAGTTGCGATTGGCCGCTCTGCAGCCTCGCGTGCAGCTTCGCGACCGGATCCACACAGACCGCCGTGCTGTAGTTGATGGGCTCGCGGTCATAGTCCAGCTGAGCCCTTGCGTGCTCCGGCAAGGCGACGGCGGCGATCGTGGTGACGAGGATGGCCACAACCAGGGCCCGGCGAACCGCTAAGAGCTTTAGAGTCATCCGTGGCCTCAGATCAGGCCGTTCAGGCGGCATTCTTGGGAAGTACGGCCTGCAAGGCACGATTCAGGACGTCCATCTGCAACGGTTTGCTCAGATGGGCATCCATCCCCGCTGCCAAGCAATCCTGATGATTGTTTCTTGTGGTCACAGCAACAATCGGCAGCCGTGTGCCCCGGCGGGATTCGTACGAGCGGATGGCCCGCGTGGCATCCAAACCGTCCATGATCGGCATGTCGACGTCCATCAGCACCAGATCGAACAATTCGCGTCGAATGGCCTCCACCGCCTCTCGTCCGTTGTTGACCACCGTCACGGCGTGACCTTGACGCTCCAGCAAGCGCGCAGCCAGATGCTGATTGGTGCGGCTGTCCTCGGCGACGAGGATTCGCAGCGTCAGCGGCCCAGGGTTGTCTCGATCGTAGATCATATCGGATAGCTCGTCCCGCGGAAGATGGTCTTGGGGATCTGGTTCAGGCGGGGGGTAAAATAGAGGTAGGCCGGGCTTAGCTCAAGACCAATTTCGGAGTGTTTGTCAAGGTGGGCTACATGGCGAAGTTACGCAAAAAACGTTCTTCATAGTATAGTCGTCGCCGGGCCCTCGGCCAATGGCAAATCCTCCCTCTGGCTGCGCCATACTCCGCAAAACCCGAACAATCCGGATCTTAGGGATTTCCGGCCCCACGCCATAGCCTGACCGAGCCTATAGCCGATGGTAGCAATAGGGAAATCCTTGGCTTGCGGAGTCGTACGATGACCGTGACGAAGAATTCGCTGAGCATGTTGTTTTTGGCGGTATCCGTCTGCGTTTCGGTCGTCGGCCAAGAGCACACGGGCCCGCCGGCCCCTGCGATGGCAGGCAGCACAAGCACCGAAAATCGGTGGCACAAGTTCTGGAACCAGGTCGAGTTGCATCGCAAACGCGTGAACGTCTGGCCGGAACCTTTTGCGCAACATGACCGCGAATTGGTCCGCGGCCCTTTCCGGCAGATGGCCGACAATGGCTGGAAGAATCAGAACACATTCACCGATTATCTGTTCGATCCCAGTTCCAACGAGTTGACCATCGCCGGCCAGGCGAAGCTGTATCACGTCCTCACCCAAATACCGCCTCATCGTCGCCAAGTCTATGTCCTGGAGGCGACCACCCAGGAAGAAACCGCGGCGCGGTTGGCTTCCGTGTATCGAACCATCGCTCAAATCGCTCCCCAAACGCCTCCGTGTACCGTCATGACGACGAAGATCGCTCCGCGAGGCGGAGAAGGGTGGTACATGTACGAGGTAGATGAAGCGTATCGCACGAGCTTTACGGACCCGCTGAGAACGCGTCTCAGTTCAAGCTGTGGTTCCGCCACCCAAGGCGGCTATGGCAATAGCAATTCGAACCATGACGCCACCAGCGGCAGCGGCGCCGGCAGCGGAAATGGCGGAAACAACTAGTCGGACCGTTAGCCTCGTGGCAGGGGCTGAGAGGCCGAGCGCACGGAGGCGCGAGATGAACAACCGAATGCGATCCGCTGGGATCACATTGGCCATCGCTCTGCTGGGCCTCGCGGGCTGCAGTTCGACGCCACCGTGGCAGAGCAATTGGGGCCATGCCTCGAGTTGGTCCCGCTTTTTTGGCCAAAAACGAACTGCGACGTCCGATTTTTCCATCGCCCCCGGCGGCATGCCTGCGACCGATCCGCTGACCTCAGCGACCCAATCGGTCAACAAGTCGCTCAAGGCCGCCGGCGACCGAGTAGCGTCCGCCTTTGTTGTCAAGCCCAAGGTCATCCCGGCGTATGATCCCTCGAATTTGTCGAGCCGTCCGGAGCAATTGACTCCGGCGTTATACGTCCATGCCGCCCAGTTGTCCGAAAAGCAGGGTGCGATTGTCCAGGCTACACGACAGTACGAGAAAGCGCTGGAATTGGACCCGACCAACGTGAATACGCTGGTCGCCATGGCTCGTTTCTGCGATCGTCAAGGCCAGACGGACGAGGCCCTGCGACGATACCAGCAGGCTCGCGGACTGGCTCCGGCAAACACCATCGTGTTGAACGATCTTGGTTTGTTTTACGCCCGGCACGGAAACCCGGACGCCGCCTTGGAAGCGTTAGACCAGGCGGTTCGTTTGGACTCGCGGAACGTGCGCTACCGGAACAATCTGGCGGCGGCGCTGGTCGAATCGAGACGCGTCGCGGAGGCGATCGACGTATTGCGAGGCGTCCACCCGGAAGCCACGGCCTTGTTCAATACCGCGTGCCTGCTGGCATTGAAGAACCAGACACAACCGGCGACGGCCCTGCTGGAACAATCCCTTCGCATCGATCCCTCTCAGCCGGAGGCCCTCGAAATGCTGCACGAGTTTCGCGCCCAATCGCTGGTGGCCCAAGCCGCAGTGCCACCGCAGAACTGGCCGGCGGTCTCCCCCGATCTTCCTCTTGCCACCCGACTCGAAACCGCTTCCCGCCCCCGCTCGAACGTCTGGGAATCCACGCCCGCGTACGAGCATGGATACGAGCCGGTCGAGTCGGCCAGTCTGCCGCGCAAGCTGCCCGCTCCCGAATAAGGGGGCAGCGCTCCAACGGGAGCCCGTCGGATATCAACTTCTCGACGGTTCGGTCCTGTACCGCAGCCGCTTGGTGTTGTATCATCGGGGGCATGCCTGAGAACAAATCTTCCGACACATTGAATAACCCGCCCGGCGAATCAGGAATTCGCACGCTGATCGTGGACAACGACCGCGCTCATGCCCTGGCCGTCGAAGAAATCCTCGAACGAGTCGGCTATAATTGCGACTTGGCGACTTCCGGGCCGGAAGGACTAAAGCGTGTCCACGACAACGTTTACGACATTGTCGTTACCGACTTGGTGATGAACGACGTGGATGGCATGGAAATCCTTGCCCGCACGAAGCAATTGCTGCCTGAATGCGAAGTGATCATGGTCACGGGACATGCGTCGGTGCCCAAGGCGGTCGAGGCGATGCAACAGGGGGCGTTTAACTTTCTGGAGAAACCCATCTCGTCCAACCGCCTGCGGGCTGTTTTCGAGCGGGCCGTGGACGCGGTGCGTCTGCGGCGCCAGAACCTTGAATTGACTCAGCGGCTGGACGAACGGTTCGGTTTCGAGGGCATCATCTACGCCAGCGACAAGATGCAGAACGTGATCGACCGCCTCAAACGCATCGCGCCGACGGATGCCACCGTGCTGATCACGGGCGAGAGCGGGACGGGCAAAGAACTGATTGCGCAAGCGATCCACCAGAATAGCCCTCGCAAGAATAAACGCATGGTGCCGCTGAACGCCCGTGCGGTGGCGGAGAACCTGGTGGAAAGCGAACTGTTCGGGCACGTCAAAGGCGCCTTCACCGACGCCGTCACCGATCGCGTCGGCGCATTCGAGTACGCCAACGGCGGAACGTTGTTCTTGGACGAAGTCGGCGATATGCCGGTCTCCACCCAGATCAAGCTGTTGCGCGTCCTGGAGGAGCACCAAATCACCCGGGTCGGCGACAACAAGCCCATCAAGGTGAACGTGCGGCTGGTGTCGGCGACCAATCGCAATCTGGAAGAAACCGTGGACCAAGGCGAGTTCCGCCGCGATTTGTACTATCGCATCAAAGTTGTCACGGTGCAATTGCCCAGTTTGCGGGAGCGCCGCGAGGATATCATGCCGCTGGTGGATCACTTCCGCAAACAGTTCGCCAAACGGCACGGCAATCCGGTGAAGAACATTTCCCACGCGGTCAGCCGCAAACTGTTCTCCTACGATTGGCCGGGCAACGTCCGGCAGCTGCGCAACGCGGTCGAGACGATGGTCGTGCTGGACATCGACGGTCTGCTGGACGTGGACGATTTGCCGCCGGAGATGGAGGACGTCCCGGAGCCGCAGGGCACGTTCGGCGAAGGGCCCTCGAGTTTGATCGGCCAGCCGCTGTCGGAGATCGAACGCTGGGCCATCGAGCAGACGCTGAAGCTGACCAATGGAAACCGGGAAGAGACCGCCCGGATCTTGGGCATCGGGGCTCGAACGTTGTATCGGAAACTGGACAAGTATCAGGAGTGAGAACGGATTCGATGGCCGACATCCGCTTGCTGTCTCCCAGCGTGATCAACAAGATCGCCGCCGGCGAGGTGATCGAACGTCCGGCCAGCGTCGTCAAAGAGTTGATGGAGAACTCAGTCGATGCCGGCGGGCGGCGGATCGACGTGTCGATTGAAAAGGGCGGCACGGAACTGGTGCGGGTGGCCGACGACGGCGGCGGGATCGCGGCCGACCAGCTGCTGTTGGCGGTGGCCAGTCATGCGACCAGCAAGATCGTCGGCGCCGACGACTTGTTCGACGTTCGCACCTTGGGGTTTCGCGGCGAAGCCTTGGCGTCGATCGCCGAAATCAGCCAATTCCTACTCCGCAGCCGTCCACGCGCCGAAGCGGCGGGAGCCCAGCTGGAAGTCCGCGGCGGCCAGGCTGCCCCGGTGGTTCCGTGCGGCTGTCCCGTGGGCTCGGTCGTCGAGGTCCGGCAGCTGTTTTTCAATACGCCCGTGCGGCGCAAGTTTCTCCGCGCCACGCAGACGGAACTGGGGCATGTGACCGAAGCCTTCATCCGCATCGCGCTGGTCCACCCCCAGATCCATTTCACGCTGCAACACAACGATCGCACCGTGTACGACTTGCCGGCTGTGGACAGCTGGCGGGAGCGCATCCTGACGTTCTTTGGCGGCGAGATCGGCCAGGCGCTCATTGCAGTGGCCGGCGACGACGGACAGATCCGCCTGACGGGGTATGTGGCGGACCCGAATTACAGTCGAGCCAACAACCGCATGCAGTACTTGTTTTTGAACGGGCGGCATATCCGCGATCGATCGCTGCAGCACGCCTTGGGCGAAGCCTATCGGGGCCTGCTCGTGTCCGGCCGATATCCGATCGCCTTTATCCGTCTGGAGATGCCCGCGGAGATGGTCGACGTCAACGTGCATCCGACGAAATTGG
>Ga0366817_10211_pt1 | contig 22067 bp, 28 predicted proteins | sample TotcelFGM3001N13_FD_207092 | JGI IMG/M metagenome (GOLD analysis project Ga0366817, IMG submission 207092) | Enriched cells from coal bed in the Powder River Basin, Montana, United States - Total cells FGM rep3 HSBNCT.FGM.300.1.N13 ...
CACGACGGGGGTGAGCGAAAGAAGCTTGAAGAAGGTTGCGGAGTTCTATCGCCTCCACAAGGAAGTAATTGACGAGTTCGCGGGAACCATCTGCACGTTCGATTTTCACACGGGCGAGAAGACACGGCGGCACTACACAAAGGCGAAGATCGTGGACATGGCATTATTCATGGAAGGTAATCTGGGGTAACGGCGGTTTAGATCATTTTGGAAGCAACCTGATTTTGGAGGCGATTATGACTGAGCCTGTATTCAAGGGGCAAGAGATGGGGGCGGTCTACTTCTTCAGTCGATATTGGGACAGGCTTCCCGAATTCAAGAACAAGAAGTTGTATGACATTCGGCCCCAATTTCCAGACGCCTCGATGGTTGACGTTAGCGGGGCGAAGGAAGTCAAGGAAGCGATTGAATTCGAGTACGCGCTCAGTTCGTTCAAACATCACACCGACAAAATTCACGTCAAGAGGCTGAAGAAGTACGCATCACTCTACATCGTTTATTGGGAGCAGGACACGGACGAGAAAGAACTGCGTAACGAGATACGCGAGGAGGGGTTTGAAGGCAAGATCAAGTTCGTATGTCTGAACAGATACTTCAGCCCTGTTATTGAGCCTGGGCTGGATCGCCTACAGGCGTTTTGGCAGTTTGATCCCGATGGGAAGAGGTTCACGGAAACGTACAGCTTTGATTCCATCATGGAGCGGACGAAGGCGTTGGCGAAACAGGGTGCGATTACGCTTCATAAGCCCGACAGTGAGTTGTACAGGACTATCGGCTTCAACAAAGATGGCTCCGATTACATCGAATGCGACCACTGGCGGTGCATCCGCCTGTTCACAACAACCACGCGATTTGATTGCGACAGAATCCCTTGTCGATTGTTCGTGAAACCCACTCGCTGTAAATACTTCTCTGGGTATTTTGACATTCGTTGCGCGTTTACGATTAACGAAGATAGCAGGGCGCTGCGGGATTATTTCAGGGAGTTCTACTTTTATCTTTACGACCATGACGAGCATACGTGCTTTGTTTATTCGCGGTTCAAGGAGTTGCCTTACGGGCGGAACGAAGACCAGGGACGTGCTCTGTACAACTACTTGACGGCAAACGAGATTAGGCTTGGCGTGCGTGGGTCGATGGTAATTGACAGTAAGAGAATTATGAAAGGGATGGACAAGATCGTTGCAGGCGGCGAGTAGGAGGATACCTGTCGCCGCAAAGCGGCATAGACCGTCTTCCTGGTCAACCCCACCAGCCGGGCGATGGCGGCAACTGCTGGACCACCGGCCCGACCTGGACCTCGGTCACGTCACACAGGCCCAGCGATTTCAGACCGGCGATTACACCGGCGTGAGCCGAGTCCTGCGGCCCGGTGCTAGACTCTTGTTTGGTGGGGCGCGGTGCGGCCCGCTCATTCCGCCTGCGATTGAACAGGACCACGCGGCCATCAACGCGACGCCGGTGCGGCGGATTTCAAGGCAAATCTCAATCAACTGCCGCAGGTAGAATGGGCGCTTGGTTGATTCGTGTTGCACGGGCGGGGCGAGATGACTTCGGCCTAGATGAATTGAGGCCGGGTGCTTGCGGGCGGGAAATCGTATCGCGAGAATGCAGTTTGCCTGGACACGCACGGCGCGTCAGGAGTCGCGACTGAGGGGATCGCAGGGGAAAAAATGAAGCAAGTCGTCCCACTTTTTGAACATGAATGTACCAGCGGCTTCGACTGGACGCACAAAGATCTCTTGGTCCTGGAACGCCTTCGTCAGCGAGCAGGCGCGGAGTTATTGCGTCCCGTGGTGCGCGGGGGAAGGCGGGAACTTCTCGCCACACAACATGTAGGTATCTTCCGCCTGGGCAACCGGACGGTACAAGTGCTGCCCAAGATCTATCAATCGAGCGAGACGACAGACGTGGCGAAGCGAACGTTGGAGGCGACCCGCAACCTCCTCCACATGCTTCAGATTGCCGATGAGGTGCCCGTCCGCGAGCAAGGGTTGGCCAACTTGTTGAAACAAGACATGGACTGGTTCGAGATTCTCACCCGCCTTTTCGCCCTGCACTTGCGGGAGGAATGGCAGCGTGGAGCAAGCCGGGGTTACCAGGTCATCGAAGACGACCTGCCGACCCTGAAAGGCAAGTGGCGAGTTGCAGAACAGATCTGCCGTCCAGGGCGGGATCACCTCTTCTCCGTTGCCTACGACGAGTTCACTGCCGACATTCCGCTCAACCGTATCTTCCGGTTCGTGGTCGAGCGACTCTGGAGCGGTACGCAGGACAGTGAAAACCGCCACATTCTAGGCGAACTGCGACAATGGATGGACGAGGTGACGCTGCTGCCATCGCTTACCGCCAGCGCTGCCACCCCTGCGGTGCTCACCAGACTGAACCGCCGCCTAGAGCCGCTCTTGAATCTCGCCCGTCTGTTCCTTGACGGCGGCACCATGCAGTTGGCTACGGGCGATCTGTCCGCCTTCGCTTTCGCGTTCGACATGAACCGGGTCTTCGAGTCATTCCTGGCAAAAATCGTGCGAAAACACCGCCAGCAAATCCTACCGCCTGATATGCAGGATTGCGACATCTTGTCCCAGACACGCGGGGCGTCCCTCTGTTTGGCAAAATCAGGCGACAAGCTTGTATTCCGCCTCAAGCCCGACCTCGCCATCCGCCACGACCAGACGTTCCGGCTTCTCTTGGACACAAAATACAAGCGACTAGCCCCGGATGTGCCCGGCGTCGGGGTTGCACAGGCTGACTTCAACCAGATGTTCGCTTACGCCCATCGCTACGACTGCCCTCGCGTGATTATGCTTTACCCGCAGACGGCTGACATGCCGAGTGCCTTCTGGTGCGAGTTCGCTCTGGAGGGCATCAACGGGAAGACCGTCATTGTTGCAACGGTGGATCTCCGACTGGACCTGAGCACCACGCAAGGGCGCGAGCAGGTTGTCAAGCAGCTAAGCAAAGTATTTCAAAGCAAAGGGTGACACCATGAGTGATAACGCAGACTGGAAAGCGAAGCTGAGTGAATGGCTCAACAGCAATCCCAAGACAATGCCGGATGCTTTGCTCCAGTTGCGGGAGCAGTTTGTTGGTCGGTTCCCGAAGGAGAAGTTGGGCGAGTTGACATTGCAGCAGTACGCCCTGGGGCAGGACAACTCCAAGGACAGCTTTTGCTACTGGCTGGGATTTCGCACCAAGAACCTCGGCGGTATTGAGGGGGGTAACGTGGGCAAGTATGGCGTGTGGTGGGACAAGAAGGACAACTCCTGGCACTGGAACAAGTCGTTCAAGACCGATAATGCTGAAGATGCCCTGGGAAAGATCAAGCAAGGTCTTACCGAACTGGTAACAGCCATCGAAGAAGAGCGACTTGACGACCTTGACGAGATCGGTGCCAACTCTCTTGGTCGTACTCGACATTCACTGCGGGCCAAGCCCCTATACTTATATTTTCCAAGAGAGTTCCTGCCCATCAGCAATCCCGACCACCTCCGGGACTTCCTGCACGATTTTGGGGAAGAACCCAAAGGCGATTTGCTCGCCAATAATCGTCAGTTGTTGTCGAAACTCCGCTCTCTCCCTGAGTTCGACGCCTTCGACACGCAGCAGATGATGAAGTTTCTTTACGACTGTCTGCCTCCCAGAGGCGATGAAACACAAGAAAAGCGGACCAGGAAACTTTGGAAAATCGCACCAGGCGCGAAGGCGCGGTTGTGGCAGGTGTTCAGGGACCAGAATCGCATCATGATCGCGTGGCTGCCGGATTCAAACTTCCTTCATTTCAAGTCGCGAAAGGAAGTGCAGCAGGCGTTGGTGAAGGCGGGGCAAAAGAATGGCGGAGCATATTCAATCTGGCCTTTCAGCCATGAAATCCAAAGAGAGGATATTGTCATCGCCAATAAAGGGAAGCAAGTTGTGGTGGGCATAGGGCTGGTGAAAAGCGATTACATCCCAGCACGAGATGAGAAAAATAGAAGCATTTGGCCCGTTTTGCAGTCGCAAAAAGATGTGGATTGGCGTACTCCGCACACGCGAGAGGTAGAGTGGCTTATCAGGAAGGAAGTAGAAGTCCCCTTCAACTTTCAGCAACGCACCGTTACACCCGTGTCGAACGATGAGTGGGAGCAAATAAAAAGTGCGTATCGGAACCAATATCCACATGATCCAGAAATCGAAAAGGCGCTAATGATAGTGGAGGGGTATCCGCCCAAAGAGCCTCGGCATCTCCAATACCTCAAGAGGATACTCGCCAGGACGCACAATCTCATTCTGTACGGTCCACCCGGCTGTGGGAAAACTTATTGGGTGCGCCGCTTTGCAGACGCTTTCATCACCAGCGGAGATCGCTGGAAGTTCGTGACCTTTCACCAGTCGTTCGCTTACGAGGACTTCGTGGAAGGGCTCAAGCCACTTCGTCCAAAAGACGGAGACACCTATGTCAAGTACGATGTGATCCCAGGCGTATTCCGCGAGATTTGCAAGAACGCAGAGGATGCGTGGCGTGCCCACAAAGAAGCGGCACCGAAATATCTCCTCGTCATAGACGAAATCAACCGCGCCAATATCGCCAAAGTCTTTGGGGAACTCATTACGCTAATCGAGGACGATAAGCGGCTTGGGCAGGCGAACGAGATTACGGTCACGCTGCCCTACTCCCATCAGCAGTTCGGGGTTCCGCCGAACCTCTACCTCCTCGGCACGATGAACACCGCCGACAGATCCATTGCTCTTCTCGACCTCGCGTTACGAAGACGGTTCACGTTCATGGAAATTATGCCAGATGCAAGTCTGCTCAAACCCGTTGGGGAGATAGACGTTGGTCACTTGCTAGAGCGGCTGAATGCGCGCATCCTCGGCCTTCTGGATCGGGACCACCAGATCGGGCACAGCTATTTCCTGGCGGCGGGTGACACGGCCGATCCCGATGCGTTGCATTTCGCGTGGTATCACCGGGTCATCCCTCTACTTCAGGAATACTTCTACAACGACGGGGAACGCTTGCTGGCAGTTCTGGGTAACGATTTCGTGCGGCCCGTCGAGATCGCAGACGCCACATCCAAGGCCCTGGGAGACACTTTCGACGCTGAAGCCCCCCGGTACGAAGTTATCACCCTCGAAGGCGAGGATTTCTTGAATGCCTTGAGCAAATTGGCAGGAACAGTGGAGCCCAACACAACATGAACCACTTGATGCAGACCACGCTTGAACTTCGCTGTTGGTGGAGTCGGCCAGCAAGTCTTTGGGTTCAAGATCGCGTCCCCTCGCAACCGGTTCAGTTTCGTGACCCCTTGAACAACCGTAATAAAGGGAGCCGTCAATGTCAACGGAGAAAAGTAATCGTTGGTGGGAGAACTACGTCGTTCGGTATTTCGTTGGAACTGTCTTTGGCGCGGGAATCGTGGTCTTCTTGAACGAGTGCGAGAGTTCTCCCTTTCACGGTTTCATGTCTCGTGTAGCTGGGCTCCAAGAGGGGACATTCAAGGACATTACAGTATTCGCCTCGATGGGTTTAGCATTCTGTTACGTCGCAAGTTCGCCAGTTCTCACCATCCATGCCCTCCGCGAACACACGAGGGTTGCTCGCGTAAAGGAACGTATTTGGTGCTGGACCATTACGCTCGTCCTCATGGCGATCATTATCTTGGTTTCAGCCACTTTTGCGTTTTGCGGCAAATTGTCTATAGCTGCTTTTCTCACTGCGTTTGCCGTTATTGGCATCCAGATCGTCCTCATTACACTGGCGGCGCTGGATCGTTTCTCTGCCGTCCGAGAGTTCTATTTCCGGCTGAGCGAAGCACGGGCTCGTAATGGCGAGAGCGTCCGAGAATACGTCGAATCCTATCGCCATTTGCGTGAACATGGCAACGCATTCTCGATTCTTGTTCTTGAGGCAATTCTCGGCTTTGTCATGGCTAATCTGCCCACACCAGAGACAGCAGCCTTTGTCCTGGTTCTCTGGCTGCTTCCTGCTAGCTGCTCGTGGGTAGTCGCGTCGGCACTGGAATCGAGATTGGTCCACGATGAAACGCTCCCCAAATAGGCGATATTTCGCTACTCCATGTGTATATCACTTTAGAAGGTACATGAGTCCACACAGAACACTTCCGACAAATGCAAGTACAATACTTCGATTCACACAGGCAAATTTGGCATCGCAGACGTGCGAGAGATCCCAGATGTGACCTGCAACTTCGCGTTCGAGTTGTGGGGTATTTTGCTCCGATACTCTCGCCAAGAAGACCTCCTTGCTTTTGTGGGCAAGAATGCTTCGCCAGAAGGTGAAGCCCGCCAAATTCGTTGTGACTAGGCGCGGGAATACCGCGTGGAAAGCACATGCAAATGCCGCAATCAAACACATAAAGCCAGCAAAACTCAGGACACCGGTAAATGATGTGGTGAAGCCGTCTTGGAAGCGCGCAGCGAGTAAGGCTCCTGCAACTGCTGAAGTCCATCCAATGACCAATTCCGCCTTCGTATCAGTGAAGCGAATGTACTCGTTCACGTAGGAATGTACGTTCCATAAAAACGCAGTTCGGTCGGGGGTTTGATCCATTACGGTTCACCTCATTCGCTTTTGAATAAGTGGGCTTGAGAAACGCTCTAGCATGTACATGTCGCTTGGAAATTCGACCAGAAACCACTGGTCATAATGCCGCAGCCTGACCCTACCGCCGCTGCTACTGGGGTAAACACGCTTCGCGTTCGGATGCAGGAGGACTTTGGCAGTCTGCCCGCTCAGCTTGCAGGCTTGATTCACGGGCGGGCCGTAAGCCGTCACCTCATTGGCATCGAAGAGTCCGATGCGCGTTACGACGATTTCACCGACAGAGATTCCGACGCCGACTCGGAGTCCTCCCTCAATGCCATTATCTTCAAGGATTCCGCTGACAATCTCTTCTGTAGCTTCGATCATTGCTTTTCCGCAGAGAGTGGCATCTTGGACTGCACCGCTACCTACTTCTCTGACTTTTTCCTCATCTTCGGTGTCTGTGAGGCCAAACGCAGCGAATAGACCGTCACCGCGCAAACCGACTATCTCGCCGCCTGCGTTTGCGACCAATTGGCACATCGTTGGCATGTACGTGTGCATCGTCAAGTATGTTGGTTTTGCTCCGAGTCGCACGGCACGCTCACTTGAACCTCGCAGGTCTACAGAGAGGATACATGTCCATGCTGCCATTCCAAAGGAGGTGGGGAGCGAGGCGAACTCCGGCTCGTAGGCGATCATGGTCGCTCTGATCTCCTCGTTCAAGGTATAGGCTTCTTTCGCAAATCGAATCCTTGAAGCGGCGAGTTGTGCTCTGGCAAACTGCTCTTTTGCGAACGACTCGACATCAGCGTACTTTGCAATCGCCATAGGTGAGTTCCGGTGGGCTTGGTCCGTGTAAAGTGAGGGAACAGGCGGAAGCCCCCTAACTAGGGACTTCAACCTGCACGGAACCGGGGCGCAGTTGGGTTGGCGAACACAACTGCGACCGATTCGGAAGGACTGGTGCGCGGCTGCTATGGAACCGAGACAATCGCCGAGCAGGGCACGCCAGAAATACCAGCAACATCAGCGAGGCTTCGGGCCGCGACCGTTGTAGTCGCGCCGGAGACGGGGAAGTCCCCCCTTTTCCTCGCCGCGACGCCGGAGATTGAGCAGCCGCTTGTTGAGGGTCGCCAAGTCAACTTGGTCTTCTCGCGGCAATCGACCGTTCACGGCATCGCCAAACTGACCAGCGAGATCTGGGTCAGCGACGATTTGATCCGCTGGAGTGTCGAAACGCACGTAGGTTTCAACGATCACACGATCCAATTCCATTGCAGTACCCTTTGTAGCCCCTGGTAGGTCATTGACAGTCAGGCATCGGGCAGCTACGAATGGATAAGGGGCAGAGTCCATTAGCGGCTCCCCTGGAAATGAAGCCGCATCCGCGAGGCTGGTAACTTCTTCGGGTGCGGCTTTTTCTTTTCGTTTCACGTTTCTATTGGTTCTGTGTCGCGATTTTCATCAGGCTCCACATCCGCCTCTTCGTTTTCTAGCTCGAAGTACAAGAATCCCGATTCGGCGTCCTTCTTCAGTCGGTATCGCCTCGACTTTTCATAGTTGATCCCAAATCGGTCGCAAAAATTCTTGGCTCGCAAGTGCGTGTTCGAGGCGGCCTTCTTGATGGGCATTGCTCCTTCGCAGTTCTGTGCAGTCAACTCCATTCCTACCACACGCCGATCCTGATCGAAGTAGAGAATGCAGTGGCCGTAATCGCCTATCTTATAAAGGTTTAGTGCTCCTGCGCTGAATCCGATCTGGCCCGTAGAGCGAATCGTTACGGTGGCAGCGAACGACGTTTCTGTGTCCGTGAATTTGACGAAATTGAATGCCATCTCGATATCCCCATCTCCATTACAATCGAATTATTGCGTCTTTCCGTGCAATCGTCAACAGTCGCATCCGAAAAAAACGCAAGCCTGTCAATGTGCATTTGTTTTACATCGCTTCTTTAGTTTCGTCAAGTTTCAAATTCAGCGAGCATGGTTTTCCTTGTGATGTACAGAGTTGTCTTTGCATCGCTTTCCTTGAGAACTCCTGATCGTCCTTGATTGCCGCTGTCCTGCCGGGTGAATGAGTTTAAGTCCAGGTTGCTTGCGACCGCGAGTGGATCTGAGAGAAAATATCGCAATGTGGTGCTCCATAGGGGAAACGCAAACGCCATTCGTGAAGACACTGCCGTAAGAACTCGTCGTCGGGACATTGCACTGTTCACGACCTAAGCCCAATAATTACATAGGGTTACGACTCGGCGATGGAGGCTGTTGGAGTTGCCGCTCGGTCGCGGGTAAGCTGCCGGGTTCAACAATCCCCCCCCTACATCCTCCGCTTGCCTTGTTCCGGGCATCTAGGCCCGATGCAAAGAGGTGCGGTGTCCCACGGTGACTGCTTCTGCTGCCAGTCGCCAAGCCCCACCACCCTTAGCCGCATTTGGCCCCATCCCGACGCGGACACCAGCGGCAAGATCGTTCCCACACGAGACCACTTGTTGGAGAAACGATCATGCCAAGTCAGATCGAGATTCGGACCACCATCACGAGCCAAATTGTCGAAGCCCTCCAGTCCGGCAAGTTGCCACCGTGGCGGCGTCCGTGGGCTTTGGACCGCAACGCCGGACACCCCGCTAACGTCGTCAGCAAGCGGTCTTATCGTGGGATCAATCCTTTGATCCTGGGCGTGGCTTCGGCTCGCCACAACCTCCGGTCCAAGTGGTGGGCCACCTTCAACCAGTGGAAAGAACTCGGTGGCAGCGTCATGAAACGACCCGACGATGTGCCGTCTGGGAAGTGGGGGACAGCCATTATTTACTGGCAACGGCTGACGAGGACCATCCAGGACGAGGCCGGTGAGGACGAAGAACAGCGGTTTTTCTTCTGCAAAATGTACACCGTCTTCAACATTGATCAGGTGCTCGGTGACCACCTGGATCACCTGCGGGTCGGCAACGGTGAGTTGGACACCGCGGAAGTCCAAGCACGATTCGACAAAGCCGATGAGGCCATCGAAAAAACCGGGGCGGACATTCGCCACGGTGGAAATCGTGCCTATTACGATTCGCAGGACGACACCATCACCCTGCCGCACCGCCACCAGTTCGCCGATGGTGAATACTACGAGACGGTGCTGCATGAATTGTCGCATTGGACAGAACATCCCGCCCGGCTCAACTGGGACCGGAAGCAGCCCGGCAACACCTATGCCTGCGGCGAGTTGATCGCCGAATTGTCCGGCTGCTACGCCGCCGCTGAACTAGGTTTGCCCACCGCCGAGAATCTGACGAACCACGCCAGTTACCTCCAGTCGTGGCTTCAGCAGATGCAGAGCGACCCCAAATTCATTTTTCGGGCCGCTGCTCAGGCTGCGAGGGCGTGCGATTACATTCTCTCGTTTTCCCGTGAACCGGCCGAAGAACCAGAGCCGGTGCTGGTCTAAATGCTGGGGTGCGGGGCGGCACGTTACTTTGCCGCCCCTCGGATCGGACACCACTTCCGAACGTGTTCCTGATCGGGACAGCCGAGCCGGGAACGTCGCTGCCGTGATCACGTGGCCGCTTCGACTTCGGCGACCTAGCACCAGTAAGGAACGTCCCTCTGGTCTGTACAGCGGACGGGCGTCACCCCTGGCACCGCGAAGTTCCGAAGCCCCGTTTCGTTCACCGGCGCGTTCCGGCTCGGCCTCTTGTTCCGTTTGACGGACACCGCATTGAACTCCGAAAGGACCGCCAACATGAACTTGGACGCCACCGACATTGATGATCTGCGAGCCTTTCATGACCGGCTGCGGAAACACCTCGTCGCTGAGGCCCGCACGCTGTTTCCCGACCGGCCGCAGGGCTACCTCCAAGCCGCACGGACGTTGAAAAATTACGCGGCCAACAAAGCCACGGCGATGGGCCTGCGACTGGCAGGGAAGATTGCCGACGCCCTGCGGTACGAGGCGATTTGCGAGCGGCTGTATGGACAACTGCCGGACTTCGCTCGCTGGTAGGACACCGGCCATCGCTCCACGCAACCAACAAGAAAGGGACGAGCCATGCGACTTGGCGAAATGGATCTGGAAGAAGCCGCCGAACAGGCTGGCGGAAACTGGAAGACGTTCGAGTGCTTCTTCTGGTGCCGCGCCGACGATCTGCCGGACGCCGACAACTGGATGGTGATTTACACCCACCACCGGGACTCCGACCTGATGGATCTGAGCAACGCCGCTGCTATCGAAGCAGCACTGGACACCTTCACCAGCGGCACCAACCCGGACGTTGTTGCTGAAAGCCACGACCATTGGGCCGTGGGCTGGATGGGCGGCGTTAGCATCCGAGTTTATCGCCGGGGCCAGATCACGAAAGCGTTCCAGCGGTGGCACGAACTGGCTCAGCGGCTCGCCGATTATCCGGTGCTGGACGAAGCTGACTACAGCCGTCGCCAGTACGAAGCCACGTTGGCAAACCTCCCCGAAGCCGCGCGGCGGTTACGTGCCGACTACGACTTGCCGGACGGCTGGGAACCGGTGGTCTACGACTGGTTGGCCGACCACGACGACCGGGCCATTGAGAACCGGGACGACCGTGGTGGTTTTCCATCCGAACGACAACTTCGAGCAGCCTTTGACGCCCTGGGGTATGGCGAACCCGTCCTGTGCGGCACGTAATCAAGAATTTGTAACGGCCGATTTGGACGGCCGTGGACACCACCGGAAAAACACCATGCCCAACCAAGCCAAACAGGACCATGACAACTACTGGCAGGCGGTCACCGACGTGGCAGAAGGCGTCGTCGCCGAGTTTCAGGACACCGATGACGACGGCGACGAAGACCGGGACGAGCTACTGACCAGACTCGTTCACGAGGCCATTGACCAGCATGACTGTGTGATCCGGGACGATCTCCAGGTCGAGACATTGCGGCAGTCAAAGCACCCTTGTGCCGCTTTGTACAACGGCACGCTGCTCGGCCACAGCTACCGCTCCGGCGACAGTTTCCCGTTTGCGTCTTTCGCAGCCGACGCTTTCGAGATGGACGTGACCGAAAAGGTCAAGGGATTGCTGGGCGGCGAGTAGGTAGCACCACCCCTGGCGACGGGGCCGCACGGTGGCGGACACCACCTCGGATTGCGTGACGACAACAACATCCAGGATTGGAGCCAACCATGTCTGACCACGAGTCCAGCGAAATGAACGACGTGGCCCCCAGTTCCATCAAGCATCTGATCGGTCAGACGGGCGTGACGGCCCAAGTGGCGGTGGCCCTCGACGCCGCGTTCGCCGACAACAAGAAGTTCGATCACGCATTGCTGGTTGGACCACCGGGCGTCGGCAAGAGTGCCCTGGCGACCGTGATTGCCTGCGAGATGGCCGGTGACTTCCACGAAGTTTTGGGCCAGACCATAAAAGGGCCAGCAGACCTCAACGCTTTGCTTCTGGCCGCAAAAGACAAGGACGTTGTACATATCGACGAATGCCACGAACTTGCCAAGCCGTACCAGACGGCTTTGTACCGGGCAATCGACAAACGGGAGATCGTCCTCAGCGGCGGCAAATCCGGGACCGCGCCGCAGGGTATTGGCCTCGGTGACTTCACGCTGCTGCTGTCCACCACGGACGAATACAACCTGTTGCAACCGCTTCGGGATCGGATGCGATTGCTGCTCCGGTTTGACTTCTACAGCGATCAGGAACTCACCACCGTCCTTGTGCAACGGAGTCAAGCGTTGCGGTGGGATGTCCATGAGGAGGTGCTGCCGCTGATTGCCCAGCGAACCAGGGGGACACCCCGGCTGGCCTTGCGGCTCCTCCAATCCTGCCGCCGCGTTTGCCGCGCGGAAGGTGAAATGGTGATCACCGCTGGACACCTGGAACGGGCCTGTGCCCTGGAGCAGATCGACGCCCTGGGCCTGGGACCGACAGAGCAGAAGTATCTCCACGCCGTGGCCGGTGGTGCCACCAGATTGAATGTGATTGCGTCTTTCCTGGGCTTGCCAGCGAAGACCGTTTCCGAAGTCGTCGAACCATTCTTGATCCGGGCGCGGCTGCTGAACAAGGACGACCAGGGGCGGCGGGAACTCACCGCCGAGGGTCGGGACCACCTGCTCAATTTGTGCCGAGAATCTGTCTGATTTCTGTCGGAGTTCCGTCCAATGACTGATCAAGTTCGCACTAAGGCGGTCGTCACCGTGACCGAAATGGCGAAGATGTTATCGCTGAGCCGCGCAAGGTTTTACCAACTTGTTGCTGCCGGAGTCTTCCCGCCCCCGGTCTACAGTGTGTCAAATCGGCGTCCAATTTATGTCGAAGATCTGCAAGAAATCTGTCTGGAAGTGCGGCGGCGGAACTGCGGAGTCAACGGCCAGCCGGTTCTGTTCTACGCCAAAGGACACCTCCAAACGGGGAAGACGAAGACGACCAGCGTGGCGGCACAGAAGCCCAAGAGCAAGGGCCGGTGTGACGACGTGCTGGATGGGCTTCGGGCTTTGGGACTCACCGCTGTTACCTCGGAACACGTCGTGACGGCGGTCACCCAACTCTACCCTGCCGGTCTTGATGGGGTGGATCGGGGACAAGTCATCCGGGCGGTTTTCCTGCACCTGAAGCGCCGGGACACCGCCGATATTGTCGGGCGATAACTGCGATTATCGCCCCAGTTAGCCACCTTCACCGTCCAATCTCTGTCCAATTTGTGGAGACAAGCCGTGAAAAACTCAGGCGATAATGTTTTCGGCTCCGTACCTGTCGGCAAGGACGAAGCATCCCTTTTGGTCCGGTTCCTGGATGAGCATGACTTCGCACCCAACACCCGCAAGGCGATTGCCCAGGACATGAGGAAATTCGCACGGTGGTTCTCCACCGCCAACCATGAACCGTTCACAGTCGGGCGGGTCACCGTCCGGGACATTACCGACTTCCGTAAGTACGTCAGGCAAAATCTGGGACATGCGGTGTCCACCACCAATAGAAGCCTCGCCACAGTGAGGCGGTTTTTCGGCTGGCTGGTGAGCAACAGCCGCCTGCCGGTCAATCCGGCCAAGCCGGTGAAGGAACTGAAACGGCAGATGCTCGCCCCAAAAGGTTTGGAGCGGACCCAAGTCCGCCGACTGTTGCGGGAGGTCGAGTTGCGGCAAGACCTCCGAGCAGGGGCGATCTTCTCGCTGTTCTTGTACACCGGATGCCGCGTCAGCGATGCGGTGAACCTGGAATTGCCGGATTTGATCCTGTCCGACCGGAGCGGCTCCGCCACCTTCCGTCTCGCAAAGGGCGGCAAGCAGCGAACGGCACCTCTGCCGCTCCCGGCACGCCAAGCCTTACAGGTGTACTTGGACACCCGGCCTCCGGTGGCGTCGAGCAAGATTTTCATCGGCGAACGTGGGCCGCTCACGGAGAAGGGCGTTCGGGCCATTTGCGACAGGTACTCGGCCTTCTGCGGTTTCAAGATTTACCCGCATTTATTGCGTCACACGATGGCACACCAATTCTTGGCCGACAACAACAACGACTTGGTTGCGTTGGCCCAAATCCTCGGACACGAGAACTTGAACACGACGGCCCGGTACACAAAGCGCACGGAGCAGCAACTCGGCGATGCGGCCGACCGGCTGGACTACTGAGGGACGCCAAGTCCGTTCACTGATCACCGCCGATCAAGTCCAAGTTGAAGAGACTGGACCGCGAAACTGCTTTACGGGGCGGCTGATCCCAAATATCGGATGTGTCGTCCGAGCCACCTGACGAAAATAAAGGGCGCGAGCATCTGGACACCTACCAAAGGTTCGTTGACCTCACCGAACCCCAACAATAGGAGTCCTAGCATGACAATCGATGCCCTTCAGTGCTGCTTCGTTTCCTACCTGCCGGAGATGTGTCGAATCGCTTCCTCGCACTTTCGCCATCTCGATAATGACAAGCGGGACGAGGCCGTTCAGAACACGCTCGCTCTTGTGTGGAAGTTCGCCCATGTTCTCTTGAGTAAGGGACGGATGAACGATCCCAATATCCTGAAGTCAATCCTCTGGTTTGCTGTCAAGCAAACCAAATCAAAGCGAACAGTGCAAGGCAAGGCAAAGACCAAAGACGCCCTTGACTACCGAGATCGTGGCCGGGCGACGTTTGAACACACCGACCTCAATGGCCTGATCGGTCGGGCCACGCCGGTGCCGGAACAGGTATCGTTCCGTATGGATGTACCTGCCTTCCTCTCAACACTCCAACCTCGCCAGCAAATGCTGGCTTACGACTTGGCGTCGGGAATGACAACTGCTGAAGTCGCCAAACGCCACGGAGTCACGCCCGGTGCCATCTCGCAGTTCCGTGGTCGATTCAAGAAATGGTTTGAAGACTTCTTCGCCGATTGAAGGCGAGACCAAACGCTGTGCGGCATGGACGGGCCATTCCTGTCCATGCCGATGGCAAGCGGACACCGCCAACATGGTCGTTCAAGCGACCGACACAGAATCACCCCCAACCGCAGGAGTCACACGATGTGCGACAACATCAAGGCCCTAATCGCCAAAGCTTGGAAGGACGAGGAAGTCAACTTGGAACCCGGACAACGGTACGAGTTCGACGAAGTGCTGATGGTTCACGTGACGGGAACCGTCACGAAGCAGGGTGACACCTCTTGCAGTCCCACCGTCAGCATCCCACTGATCCCGACGCTGGCCTTGTTCTGGGAAAAATCCGGCATCGCCCAGGATCACGCCCTGCGGATGTTGAGGGAGGCGATCACGGACGCCATGTCGAGTGGCAAGGACACCAGCGACGAAATTCAAGCCCGAATCAAGCATGTGGAAACCGCCATCCAGACGGTGAAGGAAGAGTTGCTGGACAAGTTACCAAAGCAACGCAGGGCCGGACGGGTCGTCACAAAGGATCTGCGAATCGAAGTGCTGCCGGTCTTGGACGATGCCCTGGTGACGGCAGCGGCATAGCACACGAGGGGCGGCGGCGGTCAGGTACGGATACTTGGCCGTCGCTTCGTTTCTTGGGACACCAGCCACGGCGAAGGACAGACAACTCCACCTTCGGAAAGGACAGACATGACCACCACCGCGATTGCCAACGGTTCCAATGAAGTCGAACGGAAAGCGGCCGAGGATGCCAATCAGGTGCAAGACGCCTGCAATCTTGTTGCCATTGTTGGCTGTTGGCATCAACACCTATTGGCCCTCCACCGTGCTGGAATCGGCGGCGACAACTTGATCAATCACCCCACGACGTTGGCGTTCGTGAGCAAGTTGAACAGCTTGTGCCGCATGACCACCGGGCGGGAGATGGCCGCTCTCGACGCCATCGACAAACTGCAAAACCGCGAGGCCGTCGAGTACGAGGTGATTCCGCTTTGACGGACACCGAGTCACTCGACGGGACACAACCAACCTCGCCGTTAGATCATTCCAAAATTTGTAACGGAGACCGTGATGCGAAACGAAGACCCACCTCCCCGCATTACCTGCCGTGACCAACTCAGGCAAGTGTTGCCGCGCGTCTTGGCGGATCGGAATCGGCGGAAACGCCATTCATTTATGCCTATCTGCCGAGCACGGCAACGAAGAACTCGGCGACACCGCAAAGTGCGGACCCCTGATTGTCGTACCGGATACAGCGGCCGTTGCCGCCCAAAGCGTATCCCGCTGGTCACCACCGACCCGCTATAGCGGACACCTCGGCGGGTCTGGCGGCGCAAGACTTGGGAGGGGTTTCCTTGCGGGAGGATCAACATGGAAGCAGTTTTTGCTTGTGCGTTCATCGAAAAGCGTGCTCAGGAAGATGACTTCCACCACGGATGCGACCCGGACACGCTGGTCACCACGATGCTGGAACGGGTGAACATCACGGCCCCCTCGATTCCCGAACTGATCCAGAAGATCGGCACGACGTATTGTCTTGATTTGGACGACGTGTGGATCGACGACGACGGCGGGGTAGGCCGGATCGGCTACAACCGGCTGGAACTTGCGAATTGCGACGAGCCGGACGAACGCCAACTGGACCAATGGAAGCGGGGGAAGCTGACGTTGTATCTGGTTGATTTCGACTTCGCCATCGAGCAACGGCATGTCGGCGCGGTCCCGGTGGAGGCATTCCAGGGCGTCAAGCACCACACCTGATGCGTGGTCCTGGACACCGGTCGTGTCGGTGAAAGGAACACCGACATGACAATCGAATTCTGGCCGAGACGTTGCCTGACCCCCAAGCCCGCCCCGAAGCCCAAGAAGCCCCGGACAAGGCATCCGAAGTTGCCGATCCAAGTTGGCAAGGCCCACCAAAAGTTGTCCCAAGCCATCATCTGCGGCGACGACGAATTGGCGTCGTTTATCGATGCGGCCGCGAAGCGGGGACTCGTCACGGGCAATCCCGACCTCGTTCGGCAACTGCGGGAGCGGCTGGATTCCGTGATGGCCTGATGGGACACCAGCCGGTTCCGTCAAAGGAAACCAACGATGAAAGACATCAAAGGCTACAAAACTGCGGTTGCCAAAGTCCGCAGGCTGGCGCGTGTAAACGATGGCTGGATGACACCCACCACCGACGATCCCCGTCACCCAGAATCTAGGACTGATTACGGCAACTGGCTGCAAGAGGAAATCGAGGGGTGGGAGCAGACGGACCATTTCGGCCTGAAGTACGGGACACCGATGGCCGACGTGGCTCGTGACCTTGCCGACAGGAATGGCCTGGACGGCGAGTGTTGGATCGACATCTGGCAAGACATCAAGGATGAATTTTGGGATGCCTGGGCCGATACGCACAAGGCCGACAAGTTCTGGTCCGACCGCATTCGAGACGAAGCCATGTGCGTGGCCTAAGACGACAAGGCCGGACCAACTTCGGGCAGGACACCGCCCAATTCAGCAACGGTCGAACCTCCGTTGGGAACCGCACAACAAGTCAGCCGGAGAACGGTATGCGTCTAAATCAACGTCCCCAGCGGGTCAAGATCAGAAAAAACAGCCTTACCGACAACCGCTACCTGGATCGTCAAGGCCGGTGGGTTCCGTGGGAAGATGCCGCGTGGTTTTCCAGCGACCGGGCGGCAGAACGTTTTGCCCGGCAGCACGGAATCAACGTCTTCGGATTGTTCCCGTGCGAGAGCTACGGAAGTCCGTAGGCTGGGGACACCGGTAAGCCAGCCAGACGCAATGACTCAACACCGAAACAAGGACCAGCCAAATGTCCGTGATTCACACCGGCTCCGGGAAAGTGACCTACAAAGCCGTCCGCAAGGCGATGAGCGACCCGTACACCATGTCGCTCACGGACACCAAAGAAATCCGTGCGGTCATCGAGGCCGTGAATCAGGGCATCGACAGCCATTTGGAAGCCTGCTTTTGTCCTGATTTTGGCGACAGCTACGGGGACGGCGCTCGGACGCTATCGGACGGGCGGGTGCTGTGCCGTTCTCTCGATTGCGAGGTTTCTGTGGAATCGTTGCCGGTGTTGCTCCGTCGCTTGTGCGAGTTGGACACCATCGAAGAAATTGCGGACGCCGGGATGACTCTGGCAGGGGACATCCTCATGACGTTGGGATTTGATGAATACGGCAAGTTCGTCGGCCGGGAAGCACTCGGCCTGGACTAACTCACGAAAGGGGAGCCATGAACTTGATCGGCCTTACAGACACCAAGTTGGCTGCCGTTCACCGGCAAGTCACAAACGAGATCGAACGGCGAACTCGAATCGCAACCACCGGCCACGATGCCGCCGCGATCATCTTCGGCAACGAGATGGGAAAACGAGCGGTGGTCGTCGCCGCCGCTGGTAATCATTCATTGCTGCTGATCGGCGTGCCCAACTGCGGCAAGACTATGATGCGAGCGGTGGCCCTGGAGCTTGGCTTGTCCCGGACCCTTGAGGCCCGGCCTTGTCCCTGCGGACACCGAAACAACCCGTATCACGCCTGTTCCTGTACCGCCCGGCAAATCGAACGTCACGCGACGAACATCCCACAAGCCGATATCACTGTGGAGATGGTGCGTCCCGTCGAACGGGAGATGAGGACACCGGGGACCACGCTGGCTGACATGCGGCGGCAGATCGAACGCAAGGGTGACCACGCTTCATTGGATCTGGACGACGTTTCCAGGTCGCTGCTTTCCACTGCGGCACGGGAGGTTGGGCTGGACCCGGATCAACAACGCCGTGCTATCGCGGTTGCCAGAACGATTGCCAATCTGGACGGGAGCGAGCGGATCGAACTGTCGCACTTGATGGAAGGCATCAACTACCGGGCCGCGCGGTGGTAGGGGACACCTCCGTACATGGCCGTACCGCAAAGCCCTCGGAGACAGCCATGATCAACCGTATCCAAGCGTTTCCCAAAACGGAACAGCAGATCTGCGCGGAAAGCGTCATGTGCCCGAAGTGCCGGGGCGGTCCGTCCCCGTGCCGACCGACAAAGTGCATCGGCCACAGCGATAAGGACACCTACGGAGCGACCATGAACCAACTGACGATTACAGCAACCGATACCGTGGCAGACGTTTGCACAAAGCTGCGGGCCGTCCTGCAAGCCGAAGACTTGATCGACGAGTACTTTTCGTTGTCAATCGTGACCGATGAGACGTTCTGGAGCCTCAATGAACGCTACCGTTGGATCGCCTGCTACGCCGTGACGGGCGGGTCAGAAGGCCATTACATCCACGTCGATCTGATCTCCGGCTACGGCGAAGATTGGACCGGCAAGGCACTTCATCTGATCACGGGCAAGACATTTCTGGGCTTGGCCCACGCCTTGAAAATCGCCAATCGGTGTGCCGAATTGCTGCGGGCGTAGGACACCAAATCCTGCCGCGTCAACGACGGGAAATCATAACGAGCCAACACCTGCAATGGGAGCACCGGCCATGTCCACACCAGAAATCAAGTTCCGCTGCCATGTCTCCGGCCACGAAGCCACCGGCCATGTTGTCAATCCCGGTGGCTGGTTTCCCGAAGACAGCGGCAAGAACCTGTGGCTGGTCCAGGTCGCCATCGCCAACGCATTGAACCCGTTTGTTCTGGTTGAAGCGGGCAGTTGCGAAGACGCGATTGACGAACTGGCCGATTCCGACCGATTCGGACACCTGATCAACATCGACGAAGACGACGCCGACGCCGACGCCGACGCCGACGAAGACACGTTTCGTGCTGGCAACGACGGACATCCGGTGTGCTTGGACAACGTGCATATCCAGCAAGCCCCGAAGGCCGTGACTTACTTCTTGGAGTGGCCCGTCAGTGACTACAATCTGTCCTCCGCAATCGAAGGTGCGGTGGAGGAGGTTCGACAGGATCGTGCCGACGAAGAATAGCAGCGAGGTTCCCGTGGACCAGCAACGCCGAAAGCCATGAGCACCCGGATCATGGCCCAGGCGTAGCCGTGAACTCCGATCCCCCCGCCCCACCGGTTATGAACCCAATAAGGCGGCGAGTTGGCCCATGAGGACACCCCGCATCCAACTAACAATCGGGATACACGCCGGATTGGCAACATCCCGTACCAGAAGGCGATGACGGCCACCGCCCCCGATGACGGGACACCAGCGATTCGAGCGGCGAGTGGATCAAGCTCGCCGTCATCGCAGATCGGACTTGAATCCTGGGGAGAGCGGGGGTGTAGCAAAGTTTTCTATTCAGATTTAGACAACGAATACCCGTGGGTGCGGTTGCCCGATAGCCCCCTCCAGCGGCTTCGTCACGTTTCTTTCTATTCTGAACTCAGTTTTCGATTTCGTGGGGGCTGAAATCACGGTAAAGTCGGGGCCGCTGTAATACACAGGCGGCGGAAAATGCCCCGGCCCCTTAGCGTTCAACGCCCCTATGGACACCATCGTTGCCCCCGGAAGCCCACGCTGGCTGGCCGAATTCGGCACCATGTCGGAGTTCAGACCGTGAATCAAACCCCATTTTCCGTCCTTCTGCTGTGCCTTGCCGTGATCGCCGGGTGTTCCGCCCACGTCAAAGTCGAACGAACAAATGGGACGAACACCACGACCACCGAAACGAAGACCGCCGAGATCAATAGGACGTACATTGCCGTGGACCTTCATCCCCCAGCCAACGAGCCGAACCAGCCGGAGCCACCAGCAAAGCCCCGCCCCGTTCTTTCGGAACGAAAACCAGCAAACATCTGCGGCAACACCGTGACTATCGTCTACCGCGATGGTGATACGCATTATCACATGAACGTCCGTGTCGATGTCCACCAGCCGAAAAGCGTTGAACAGCGGAGCGTAACCCGCCCGGAGCCGGAAACGGTGAAAGTTGATCCACGATGCGAGCAACTGCGGAGGGAACACGAACAACGGGTCGAACGATGGAAGATGTTCCCCTTCGGACCCTAACCAACGTCGCTCGCGTCAACTGACGAGCGGACGCACCCCACAAGCGGACCATCAGAGTCCTTCCTTCCGCCAGTTCACACGCCCCTCCCCAGCCAATGTCCCCACGGGAACCGCGACGGAATGCCCCTCAGCGGAGCGAACGGCATCCTCAAAGCTGTCAAAGTCTCCGACGTGCCTTCCATTATGGTTGTACGCCGAGAACTGGTCCCGAAACCGGCCAACAAACGTCCTGTCCTCAAACGGTCCCAGCACGTGAATCTCGCCGGAATCAAAAACGCCGCCAACCGGAATCACGTAATTTGAATCGAGGAAACGATTACTTCGCCCAACACTCCACTGCCCGGCCAGTTGAAAAGACACCCAAGACTCGAACTCCTCGCCCAGCGGCCCGCCAACGGCCTCCGCCTGCACCGAATTCGACATCGCGTGGTGAAATTCCGCTGCATCTTCAGACACCAGCCGTTGCACACGAGCCATGAGCCATTCAAGTCTTCCAAATGACGGCCCGACGCCAACCCCGTCCAACCCTACAAACAGCAGGTGCCACCGGCTGCGGCGCAACGCAGCCAAGTGTTGCGACGACGCGCAGTAGACTTCCTCGAACACGGCCCTAGTGCCAATGTAAAGCTCCGACGCCGGTCCCTCCTGAAGTGCTACCCCCAATCCGCTCGGCTCAGAATAGATAAAGACACCCGGCGAAATACAGATCGCGATGCGTGGTGAAATCCTTCTGTGTTCCAGCCCAGCTTCGCCAAGTAGCTCAGCAAGAAGAGCCACGTCATACCCGTCGTCACGTCCACCGTTGTTATCTTCCATTTCGTTTCCCCTTTCATCAACACTGCACTTTAGGCGATCTGCGTATTGATTAGAGGATTGATCTTGGCAAAAAAACGGCTCTCGGCGATGCTGGGTGATTGCAAAAGTCACCAGGTGATTGCAGAAGTCACCAAGTTCATCGGGAGAGCCAAGGATGGCTAAGTGTAAGCGTTCTTCGAGGCGTCCGCAAGCGAGACACAAGAAACAGAAGAAGTCGCAATACGATAAGCGTCAGCGTCTCGAGCGTCGGAATCACCAGCGGAAGAAGACGGCGAAGGCCAAGGTGCCACTGAGAGGCGCGATGCAGGCGGCGGTCTCTCGACTGCAAGGGTTCCTGGACCGTAGGATCGCCTTCCGGTTGGCAATCGTGGTCGCCGGGATGTTCCTGGCAGGCGATCGGCGCACGGCCAGTGCC
>Ga0366817_10215_pt1 | contig 21449 bp, 23 predicted proteins | sample TotcelFGM3001N13_FD_207092 | JGI IMG/M metagenome (GOLD analysis project Ga0366817, IMG submission 207092) | Enriched cells from coal bed in the Powder River Basin, Montana, United States - Total cells FGM rep3 HSBNCT.FGM.300.1.N13 ...
TATACCAGTCACAAATAAAAAAATAGAAGAATGTCACCGCAATACGCAATCTGCTGAAAATATGGCCCCATCCAGATTCTGTGGTTAAACCAATAAGACAGTGACAAAAGCATCTTTTGATGAAAGATTACAAAGAGCAAAAAAACACTCCAACAAACCTTTCAGAAATTGCCTGATTTCGCAGTAGATCTTTAAGACCATTTATCATCAAAAACCGATTGACTTTACGAATCTGCTACTCACTCAGACTTTGAATCTCTTCATCGTTTTTGCTTTCACAAACCATAATGCATGGTTTTTGATTGAGTGAATAATTTTCACCGAAATGAACCGTCTTCACTTGGTCATACCGCACTTTCATACGGCGATTTTCTGCTCTGCAAGACTAACTTCTTAAGTATTCCCTGGAGTGTTTCTTAACTATATAATAGTAAGGCGTATTTATCAAGTCCGTATATCAGTCATATTGCTTCATCCGATGCTGGCTAAGAGATTGTTTTACTGCTTAGCTTTGATTCTCATAGCATATATCGAATTTGGTTCGGCTTATGATAGCCGAGTATGGCTTGAATGAAATTCTGTCATAAAGCGACATGAAATTATGCTTTCATCCCCGCCATCACGTGAAGATCGCACCGCTTATTAGCATATGCCATAATATACCTATTGTTTTAATCCCTTATAATACCAAGATTGCCTTCTTTAAATGCTTCCGCCATCGCTTTTGGTATCTCCGCTTCCGCTTGTACCACTTTCGCACGCATCTCCTGTACAGATGCCTGCATCTCCTGCTCTCTGGCGACTGCCATAGCCCTTCTTTCTTCCGCTTTAGCTTGAGCTATTTTCTTGTCTGCCTCCGCCTGATCAATCTGCAACTCTGCACCAACATTACGGCCGACATCTACATCCGCTATGTCGATAGAAAGAATTTCATAAGCCGTCCCTGCATCCAGCCCTTTGGACAGTACCGTCTTTGATATGCTATCGGGGTTCTCAAGCACTTGCTTATGAGTGGTTGCAGACCCAACGGTTGTAACAATACCCTCGCCGACACGCGCTATGATAGTCTCTTCGCCTGCGCCGCCGACAAGCCTATCAATATTTGCCCTTACTGTCACTTTTGCCTTTGCCTTAATTTCTATACCGTCTTTTGCTATAGCAGCTATGACTGGAGTTTCGATTACCTTCGGGTTAACGCTCATTTTTACCGCTGTAAGAACATCTCTACCGGCTAAGTCTATAGCTGTCGCACGTTTAAAATCAAGCGGTATATCTGCTTTTTGTGCCGCGATAAGCGCATCGACAACCCTGTCTACATCACCGCCCGCAAGAAAATGCTGTTCCAGCATATCCGTAGTTACGCTTAATCCTGCCTTTACGGCTTTAATTAGCGGAGCTGCGATCCTCACCGGAGGTATTTTTCTTAATCTCATGCCGATCAGAGAGAAGATGCCCAGTTTTACCCCAGACGCTTTTACCGCTATCCAAAGGCGGACCGGCACAAAGCTAAAGAACATAACAATAAATATAAAGGCAGCTGCAATAACCAAAATAAGTGACCAAGGTTCCATTCCCATATTATTAAAACTCCTTTGTTAATTCTCGCATACAAGATTTCTTGAATTTACACAAATGAACATAATGTTTAATTATCGTTGAAGCTGTAAATAATCACTTATAGCTTAGCATGTTGGATTTGATATGACAAGGAAACTTTAAAATATAAACATATAACTTGCTTCTATAGACGGCCCGCCTGATGTGTTGCTCTTGAGAAAAGAGCTTACCGTACGTCTGCGCGGCACTGCCTTCACATGTGTTTTCAGCTCAAGCTGTACGCCTGTTAACAGAAGAGCAAAGCAGCTAGACAAAAAAATGATGCCATGAGAGAGCCATAATGTCTTTTTAATGAGGCAGCAATTTGATGAACCTCCCTGTCATCCTTGCCCCTGAACCGCGTCTTGTGGTATGATATTGCCAAGTAGTAAATGGCAAACCAAATTAACAAACCTTAATACACCTTTGAACCAATGGCCTTGATAATCGGACAAGCCTGTTTAAGGCTAACCTGTAATGGATGGATGCAATATAAAAAAGCATAAAACTATGATCAAAGGAGGAAACAAGGTGGACATTCTGGAATATGCGATAAAAATGGAACTGGACGGCGAAAAATTCTACAACGAGCAGGCTTTTGCGAACAGGAACAACAGCCTTCACACTGTTTTTCTATCGATTGCCCATGACGAAGCGAATCACGCAAGAATAATCAGTAAAAAAAAGGATGGCGTAAACTTGCATTTAAACGAAAAAACAAGGGAAAGCGCCAAGAATATCTTCAGCGATCTGGCTGGCTTTGAGATCGAAAGTGACGACCCTAGGCAGGTAGATGTTTACAGAGAGGCGTTGAAGAAGGAGCAGGAAAGTATAGAATTGTATGAAAAGCTTTTATCCGAATCAGATGAGGATCTGGAACTGTACAGGTTTCTTATTAGTCAGGAGAAAGAGCATTTCAAGCTGCTCGAAGAGATAATAAAGATGGTCAACCGGCCGAATGAGTGGGTCGAGGCGGCAGAATTCGGTAGACGTGAAGAATACTAGAAGGGAAGATGAGCCTTGAAAGCTTTATACACAACGACAGCATTATCAACAGGGGGGCGTTCCGGAAAGGTTGCGGTTAACGGCAGTTCCTTAAAGTTTGAAATGTCGCCGCCTGCAGAAATGGGAGGGACAAAGACGGGCGTAAATCCTGAGCAGCTATTCGCAGCCGGGTATGCCGCATGTTTTGGAAGCGCCCTCCAGCATGTGATAAGGGTAAGAAAGCTGTATATACCTGCGCCGGATGTCCGGCTGACCGTCGGAATAGATAAAAACGAAGCCGGCGGATATTTTCTCAGTGCAGAGATAGTCGGGATAATAAAAGAAGTCGACCAGGGCACAGCCGACGAGCTTGTAAAAGAGGCCCATACAATATGCCCATATTCCAAAGCGACAAGGAGCAATATTGAAGTCGCGGTTTCTGCAATAATTGAATAGCCTTTGCATCGTTTCGTAAAGATGATGATGAGAGATTTCAGCGAGGCGATGAAAAAGGTTTCTGCCGTTAAATAAGAGGATAAGGTCAGCTGCTCGATTATAAGATGAGATGTTATATGGGAAAGGGCAGGGGAGGCTTGCCAGTGGTGCTCAATGTCCGGACAAGGAGGATTCTCAATGTACAATCTGTTGATAGGCGGCGCGGCCGGGCAAGGTGTCGATACAACCGCTGCCGTACTGGAAAAGCTGTTGAAGAAGGCGGGCTACAGCGTATTTACCTGCAGGGATTTTATGTCGCGAATAAGGGGAGGCCATAACTTTTATCTGATACGCTTTGGTACAAAAGAGGTCATCTCCCACAGCTATAACCTTGACGGCATCATCGCAATGGACGAAGATACCGTCAGGCTGCACACTGGCGAGCTAAAGGCAGACGGATTCATACTCTGCGACAGCAATATAGAAACAAACGACTCTCGGGCAATAAAAATCGCAATGGGCGATATGGCAAAAACACTTGGAAACCCAAGGGTTTCCGGCAGCATAGCGATAGGGGTTGTTTTACAGCTTTTCAGCGAAAGCCTAACTCATATTAAGGGCGTGCTTCGAAGCTTCGTGGACGAGCGTTATTTAGAGATCAACTTAAAAGCGGTTGAGGCTGGTTACGGCAGTGTCGAAAGTCACCATGCCCGCCTTCAAGGCCGTTTCGGGGACTGGATGATACTTTCTGGGAGCAGCGCAATCGCACTGGGTGCCATCGCGGCGGGGCTTAAATTCTATTGTGCGTATCCGATGTCTCCATCCACGCCGATTATGGTGTACCTCGCATCAAAAAGCAGAGAAGCGGGAATTGTCGTTGAACAGGCTGAGGACGAGATTGCAGCGATCAACATGGCCATTGGTGCTTCGTATGCAGGAGCGCGGTCTATGACCGCGACATCCGGAGGCGGTTTTTCACTGATGGTAGAGGCGCTCGGGCTGTCCGGCATGGCTGAGATACCGCTTGTCGTGGTCAATATGCAAAGGCCGGGGCCTGCAACCGGGTTACCTACGCGCACAGAGCAGGGGGATCTCAAGTTCATGATATCCGCCTCGCAGGGCGAATTTCCAAGAATGGTCATTGCTCCGCGAACGCATAAGGACGCATTCTATCAGACAATGCGCGCGTTTGACCTTGCGGAGAGGTATCAGATACCTGTTATACTTCTGGGCGACCAGTACCTCGGGGATGCTTCCGCGACCGTCGAACCTTTCGAGATAAGCGGCGTAAAAACAACGGTATCCGATGAGAAATATTCGGGCGAGTACTTGCGTTACAGGTTTACGGAGAACGGGATCTCACCACGGCTGGTTCCAGGGAAATCTGAAAATCTCGTAGCGATAGACAGCGACGAGCATGACGAAGCGGGCAGAATAACCGAGTCCGCTGAAGTACGCACCAAGATGGTGGACAAGCGCATGAAGAAGCTGAAGCTGATAGAACGCGAACTTCACGAGCCGGAGTTTCTCGGGCCCAAATTATTTGATACGCTGTTGATTGGCTGGGGGTCGACTTACGGCCCGATATCTGAGGCTGTCGAATGGCTAAACAGCCGGGATGGCGAAAAATATGCGGCGCTCGTTTTCGGAGATGTTTTTCCGTTACCTCAAAAGCTGCTCAAAGATAAGGCCGGAAAAGCCAGGCAAATCATAAACGTTGAGCAGAACGCCACAGGCCAGCTCGCAGGCATAATTCGCGAGTATACCGGCATAACCTGCTCGGGCAGCGTTTTAAAGTATGACGGCCGACAGATAACCGGCGAGGAGATTGCAATGAGAATACAGGGAGGTGACCGGAATGGCTGAATTTCGTACGTTTGAGACGGCCTGGTGCCCCGGCTGCGGGAATTTTAGCATACTCGAGTGCCTAAAAACCGCGCTGGACGAACTTGGAAAAACTTCCGGCCAGGTGCTTTTGGCAGCAGGTATAGGGCAGGCCGCAAAGATTCCTCAGTATATAAACGCAAATGCGTTCTGCGGGCTCCACGGGCGCGCGCTGCCAGCCGCTGCTGCTGCGAAGATAGTCAACGAAAAACTGACGGTCATTGTGAGCACGGGTGACGGTGATTCGTATGGGGAAGGTGGCAACCACTTTATCCACAACATACGCCGAAATATTGATATCACGCATTTCGTACACGACAACCAGATATACGGGCTGACGAAAGGGCAGGCATCTCCCACTTCGGGTGAAGGTTTTATAACCGTGGTTCAGCCCGAAGGCAACATCAACACTCCGCTAAGCCCACTGCTGCTTGCGATTGCGGCGGGAGCAGGATTCGCAGCGCGAGGATTTACCGGAAAGAAAAGCCATCTGATATCGCTGATGAAACAAGCCATAGAGTATAAAGGCTATGCGCTTATCGATATATTGCAGCCGTGCGTGAGCTTCAACAAGGAAAATACTTACGCTTGGTATAATGAAAGGGTTTATGAGTTAGGTGAAGATTACGACGCTTCAGATAAGACGGCTGCCATTCAGAAAGCAATGGAATTCGGTGACAGGATACCGATTGGAGTTGTCTTCAGGGAAGTAAAAAGTACGTTTCACGAAAAGAATCCGATTTTGAAGGACGGCGGCCCTTTGACAGACAAAAAGGCCGACCCTTCCTTTGTTAAGACGCTGATAAAAGAGTTTATATGAGAAGCATGAAAACCGTCGTGACAATATCAATGAATCCGGCAATCGATAAGAGTTCAAGTGTTGTGAATGTTGTTGCCGAGCGAAAACTTTATTGCAAACAACCTCGTTTTGAGCCAGGAGGGGGTGGGGTGAATGTCTCCAGGGCCATAAGAAAACTAGGTGGGAAATCCATGCTTCTTTATGCAGCAGGCGGGCCGACAGGAGAAAGACTTAAAGAACTCCTGAATGAAGAGGGCATATTCCACAGACCGCTTGCCATTGAGGCAACGACCAGGGAGAGTCTGGTAATTTCAGAGGAGTCTACTGGTCAGCAGTATCGCTTTGGAATGCCGGGGCCAAAGTTTCAGAAAAAAGAATGGGAACAATTCCTTCGGGAACTATCGGCAATAGAGCCTACACCGGATTATCTGGTGGCTAGTGGCAGTCTTCCTCCGGGTGTGCCCTCTGACTTTTTTGCACAGGTGGCGCGTGTCGGAAACAGCATGGGGGCAAAAACGATCATCGACACTTCGGGGGAAGCTTTGGAGAAGGCCGTGAAGGAGGGGGTATATCTAATCAAGCCCAATGTACGTGAATTCAGGGAGGTGGTTGGCGAGAATATCACAGAGGAATCACAGATTAAGGCGGAGGCCCAAAAGATGGTCAAGAGCGCTCGGTGCGAAATACTCGTCATTTCCCTTGGCGCAGCTGGTGTCTTAATGGTTACGGATGAGATCGCTGAGCACATCCTGCCACCGACCGTACCTATTGTCAGTAAAATCGGGGCCGGAGATAGCATGGTGGCTGGTATTGTCTTAAGCCTTGCCCGGGGCAATACGCCCAGAGAGTCCGTCGTTTTCGGCGTGGCAGCTAGTGCGGCAGCCGTGATGACGCCTGGAACGGAATTGTGCCGGAGAGAGGATGCTGAAAGGCTGTTCGAAGACATGGTTTCTGACGTTTGATAGAATGTTTAACTTGCCCGACATGTTCTATTATATCGATTGTTTAGTATTTCGATTAGAAGAAACATGGTAAGAATAAAGGAGTTTATTATGCTATATAAGATTGCGCAGGATTTTCCGAATGATATGATTTTGGAAGAGGCAGGGCCTCTGGTTTCACTTTTTCAGCCTACACACAGACATTTTCCCGAAAACAAACAAGATACAATCGTGTTTAAAAATTTACTGCGGGAAATTGAAAATTCTCTAAATCGCGCTTATAAAAAGGATATAATCCAGTCAATCTTGAAACCTTTTTATCAAATCGAAGAAGATATGCATAAGCCTTTTTGGAATAATACTTTAGGCGGGATAGCCGTTTTTGCAAGCCGAAATAAATGCATTGTATATCATCTTTTTAGTCCTGTAAAAGAGTTTGCTGTGGTTGCCGACAGTTTTCATATAAAGCCTCTTATACAGGCGTTTCAGTCATTGGAAAGATATCAGTTGTTAGGCTTAAGCCGTAACAGGTTTTCTATTTTTCAAGGAAACAGGCATGGGTTCGCAGAGATTGTAATAGGTTCTGATATCCCCAGAACTTTGGAAGAGGTTTTAGGGAAACAACTTACCGATCCTTATTTAACTCAAGGTTTTTATGGTGGTGTAGGCGGCCCCGCTATGCACCATGGCCATGGAGACGTTAAGGAAGAGATCGATAAAGACACCGAAAAGTATTATAGATACGTAGACCGGTTTATATTGGAAAACTATTCTATGAAATCAAAACTGCCACTTATTTTGGTTTCGTTAATGGAGAATCATTCAAAATTCAAGCAAATAAGCCATAATCCTTATTTGCTTGAAGAAGGCATCGACTTTTCTTATGAATCTATTAAAATGGAGCAGTTAGAAAAGAAAGCTTTAGAGATTATTGAGCCTATTATTTTTGAGAAGACAAGAAAACTAAAGGAATCCTACAAAAAAGCAACGGCGGAATCACTGGGATCATCAGAGTTAGCACACGTTGTTAAAGCGGTATTTGAAAGTCGAGTAGAAACAGTCATGTTTGAAGAAGACCTGCTTATATCTGGGAAAATTGACAAAAATACTGGGAAGATTAACTTGGGTGATATAAAAGATCCTGATTGCGGAGATATTCTGGATGATTTGGCGGAACTGGTATTAAAGAACAGGGGCGATATCGTTGTTCTGCCAAAGGATAAGATGCCTAGCCTCACAGGTGTTGCCGCCATCTATAGATATAGTTAAACAAGGCAACTATATCTTAAGTTTTTTATATCAATGGGGGGGACAGGTCATTTTGACAGTTTTGGAGGCTTATAATGACGAAAAATACACAGCAGATAAAAAAGACAACATGGCACGCACTTAAGACTGAGAGTATTTTCAGGAAGCTGGATTCGAACTGGAAGGGTCTGTCCGCCACTGAAGCAGAGCACAGACAGGATGTGTACGGCCTCAACTCGCTGCCGATTGCCAAGCCGCCAAGTGTTTTTAAAGTTTTTTTGCACCAGCTAAAAAACCCTCTGATATATATATTATTGGCGGCAGCAATTTTCGCCCTGTTTGTTGGTGAAATCATCGATGTGATCTTTATTATGGCGGTCATCCTGCTGAACAGTGTGCTGGGTACATATCAGGAATACAGTGCAGAGAAAAGCGCTGCCGCCCTCCAGAAAATGATCAAAATTATCGCGCGTGTTCGGCGTTTCGGACGAGACCGAGAGGTTCTGTCGGAAGAGCTTGTTCCCGGAGATGTTGTTCTTCTGGAATCCGGTATGAAAGTTCCGGCGGATCTCCGCCTGCTGGAGTCGGACAATCTGACTATGGACGAGAGCTTTTTGACTGGCGAATCCAGAGCCGCGTCCAAATCTATCGAGGTGCTTCCGAAGGAGACTCTGGTCAGCGACCGGAAGAATATTGCATTTGCCGGAGCGGTTGTCAGCACCGGCCGTGGAATCGGTATTGCGGTGGAGACCGGTCTGGATACTCAAGTCGGAAGAATTGCCGGACAGGTTCAGAGCACAGAGAAAGGGAAGCCGCCGCTGATCCATCGCATGGAAAAATTCACCAAGCAGATCGGGATCATCGTTATTCTTGTCAGCGTTATTCTTGCTGTTATTCTCGGGTTGCAGGGCAACGAAGCGCGTCAGATTTTTCTGTTTGTAGTTGCTCTGGCGGTGTCCGCGATTCCCGAGGGGCTTCCGGTAGCGATGACGGTTGCGCTGTCGGTTGCAGTATCGCGCATGTCTAAAAGAAATGTTGTCGTTCGCAAATTGACGGCGGTCGAGAGTCTGGGCAGTTGTACTGTGATTGCCAGCGATAAGACAGGCACGCTGACTGTCAATCAGCAGACGATTCGCCGCATCTGCCTTCCAGACGGCAGCTTCGCGGAAGTGTCCGGGCAGGGCTATAACGGCGATGGAAAAGTGACCGCACCAAATGAGGATCCGCTCAAAGATTCCGCCGCGGAACAGATTAGAGATCTGACACTGGTTTCTATTATGGCCAACGAAGGATCGCTTTTCAGGGAAGAGGATGATTGGATTCATTTCGGGGACGCTATGGATATTGCACTGGTTGCCCTTGGGCTGAAGCTCTCAATGAACGCGGAGACTGTCCGGCAGAAACATGAGGTTCTTGGTAGAATTCCGTATGAATCCGAACGGAAATATGCGGCGGCGTTTTTTCGGAAAGATGACAGTGTGATATTGGGTGCCAAGGGTGCCGCAGAGACGATTCTTGGCTTCTGCGAAAGCATGCGATGCGACGAAAAGGATAAGAAACTGAACGCCTCGCAGATATTGAAGCAGGCGGAAGAAATGGCCTTGCAGGGCTATCGCGTGCTGGCCATAGCCGGCAAAGCGTGTGAAAATTTTCGGAAAAAGGAATCTTACGAAAACGAGAAACTGTACGGCATGACGCTCTTAGGTCTGGTCGGGTTTATCGATCCGCTGCGTAGCGAGGTTATCGATTCGGTCAGCGAGTGCAGAGAGGCCGGGATCCGGATTATTATGATTACCGGAGATCACCCGCTGACGGCGTCTGTCATTGCCAGAGAGCTGGGCATTGCTCGGGAAGATGAAGAAGTTGTGACCGGAGCGCAGTTGATTGAAGCCGGGGATCCGGAGAGTGAAGAGTATCGGAATTTTGTGTATGGTGCGACGGTTTTTGCCCGGGTATCTCCGGCACAGAAACTTGAGATTGTTGATGCGTTGATTGACCGTGGAGAGTTTGTGGCGGTGACAGGAGACGGTGTCAACGATGTACCAGCACTGCGTCGGGCCAATATCGGTGTTGCAATGGGTTCAGGGTCTGATGTTGCTAAAGAGACCGGCTCCATGATTGTCACGGATGATAATTTCACGTCGATTGTTGCCGGCGTCGAAGAAGGACGATTCGCGTACGATAACGTGCGTAAAGTCATTTATCTTTTGATTTCCACCGGTGCCGCTGAAGTGATTATGTTTTTAACTGCAATCCTTTTCAATTTGCCAATTCCGCTTCTGGCCGCGCAAATACTGTGGCTAAATCTGGTCACCAACGGAATTCAGGATATAGCTCTTGCATACGAGGGCGGTGAACCCGGGGCCATGAAACGCAAACCGCGCAGGACGGACGAGAAGCTGTTTGACCTGCAGATGATCCGTCAGACACTCTTTTCCGGCGTGACAATGGGTGCACTGGCGATCGGGCTGTGGGTTTATCTGATCGGTGTACTGCAGATGGATGAATTCTCCGCACGTAATCTGGTTTTGCTGCTGATGGTACTTCTTCAAAACCTGCATGTGTTCAACTGCCGGTCGGAAAACGTTTCGGCTTTCCGGGTGCCGATACGCAGGAATTATGTTCTGGTGGCCGGAGTATTTATCGCGCATGGAATTCATATTCTGTCGATGAACCTTCCATTTATGCAGAAAATGCTTCGCGTGGAGCCGGTCTCTTTTGAGCAGTGGCTGACACTTTTTGCTTGGGCGCTTCCGGTCATGATTGTCATGGAACTGTATAAACTGATCAAGTATATTTATCGCAGAAAGATACGAGCCTGAGCATAAAAGCTGCGGCTGCTGTTATTATATAACAACCTTTGCATTCACATACGGGGCAAATAAATCCATGCGGTCAGCTTAGCTTAATCAGGTATTCCCTGCAGGTATCCTGTGTTTCATAAGCGCCTCTGTATATCAATTCCAACACATTATTTGTGTTGCCATAGTTTTTTTCACATTTTCCGTTACTCTGGCTTCATTCTACACCCCGTGTTGCCGTTTTAATCGGTTTCTATTGGTGCGTCAACTCAATAGGTTAATATGTTTTTGTTCTGCAAATAATATTCAAATAAAAGTTATTAAAAAAATTATAAATATTATTATAATAAAAGGTTGACAAATAGTTGTAATAGATGTATGCTTTAGCTGGTGAAATAGAAATAGAGGGGAGGTAAATATAATTAAAATTATAACAAGAGCAATCGTCTCAAATTCTGACATGATAAAGAACTATAAAGCTTGCAGAGAAAAAGCTGAAGATTTAGGTAAACTCTTTATCCTAAAAAATAACCAGCCGGATGCAGTGCTGTTTTCTATCTTTGAATACGAAAGACTTTCCGCGATCATTGAATATCTGGAAAGCCTTGAGGAAAAAGACCTAGCGAAGATCATTGCATCTTTTCCGAATCAAGGGCCCAAGAGAAACTACACAATCGATAGTTTGAGACACGATATACATCAATCCGAGCAATAGATAAAATCTCAGTTCGCATAAAAAATTGCTTGTCAAAAAACTTCAGGCCCCATCATTATTAACATTGTAAAGTTCTACTTGCTTATACTATAAACGGATAACATTAGAATGCAGCCGCTTACCGATTAGCGACAGCATCAACTGCGAATTAATGCCCGCTGCCATTCAACATTATTTAACACAAAAAAGCGCCTTTGTTTTCGCATCAAAGTTTTGATTGCACACTAATTCAGGCTTATTTAATCATTGGTATGATTAAATAAATAGGGATTTCAATCAATTAAAATAGGGATTTCAATAAATTAAAATAGGGATTTCAATCAATTAAAATAGGGATTTCAATCAATTAAACAGGAGGTTATGAAAATGAGTTTAAGGGACATCGTTGATTTGGTAAACAAGGAAAAGAGAAAGATAGAGAGAGCTAAAACAGTCAAGCACGCTGTAGCCTGCACCGCCGGAATAGTTGCCGTAGCTGCTGCGGGCGTCATAATCGGGATGCTCTTTGCTCCAAAATCGGGAGAGCAAACGCGGAAAGGCATAAAAAAAAAGACGGCAGATGTACTGGGAGCCATTAAGGATAAGGTTGCAAAGAAAGATGCGAATTCCGCAGGACATGCCAAGACCCACTCAGAAAAGGAAATCTAAAGAAAAAGTTAGTAACGGAAGAAAGCAATAAACAAAAGAGCATCAAACGGTTCTGTTCATAAAAGAGAGGAATACAGTATGGTCATTCAATTTACACTAATGCAGCTCATGGTATTTTTGCTTTCTGTAATAGGGGCTGCAACAGGAATTATTCTGTTTCTTACCCTGTTGAAAGCAAAAAAAGCGGTGGGCAGCCTTCATTCTCTTCTGGAAAACAATAAAGAAGCAATCAATAAAGCCATTAAAACGTTGCCGGAAACTTTTGAGAATGCGGGAGAAATAAGCAGCGGTTTAAAAGAGACAACGGATAAAATTAAAATTTCGATGCCGATGATAATGGCTGATGCTGCGTATGTGACCAGTACCGTAAAGAACGATATGAGCGGCAGAAAAGATGTGACGAGAGCTGCTTCTGGGTTTATGATATATTTTCATGCCATTGAGAGCGTTTTGAATATCATAGCCAGAATCATCTCCACCAAAAAGAGTTAAAAGCACTTTTGATTTAAAGCTGGTGTTCTAAGCCGCTTTCGATCAGATAAAATATCTGCTAATGGCCTAAGCTAAATAATTTTGAGAGGAGGTAACATGGTGGTTTTGAAATTCAGTACACGCAATGGGCGGTCATCTTTCGGGGAAAGAGAAATTGTGTCAAGAAAGTTGCTCTATTTTCGGCGGATTAAAAGCTATTCCTATGATCAGGCTAACGGTGTTCTGTCAATCGATTTTCATGACGGAAGTACACGGGAATATTGTCAAGTCCCTGATGCGGTATATCAGAAGCTAAAACTGTCTGCGGATGAGAACAAGTATTTTGATAAATACATTTATGGCAATTACCCTATTAATTGAATAATCAATGATAGGATAGCGTCTTGTATCCACGAAAGAGTTAATAAAATTTGCAAGGAGGATATATAAATGGTAAGAACAGCCTGTTTGGTGCTTAGCCTGGCGTTTCTTGCACTGGGAATCTTGGGAATCACAGGCATTGTGCCAATGTTCAAAACGGATCCGAGCTACATAAATATTGGACAAATAGTTCTCGGCTCACTGGGATTTGTGACAGTTATATTCAACCGAAGAGCTTAACCAAGTCATTCTTTGAGCATTAACAATTTAAGGAGGAGATTATGGGGACATTTAAGAAAAAAAGAAGCCGGTTCTTTGATGCGACAAAAGAAAAGGCAGATGAAGTTAAAATGGATGTGGATCACAAGGTGTTGCATATGAAGCAGGCAGGGATACAGCTTAAAGAAAAAGTTGAAGACAAAGTCTCAGCAGTGGAAACCAAAGCTTCTGAAATCAAGGAGAAGGCAGGCGATAAAGCCGAGGCATTTAAGGACAATGTAAGGCACAAGGCTGAAGAGCTAAAAGGCAATTTGAAAGACCTTTAAAAAGCTGTAAATAAGAGAAACTTTTATACGAGGATGTGATGAATGATGATTTGGGTTCTTTTGGTGATTGGTATTCTGCTGTTGTTCCCTTTATTTTTCAGAGTGGTTGGGTTCACGCTTAGGGTTGTGTTTGCTATCATTGGACCGCTGCTGATACTTACGGTTATCGTGCTTCTTCTTCTGGGTATCGTGTTCTAAAACATATATGCGGCAAATCAACTGGCTTTGTGGATTGAAAGAAAAACTGGGCAGCAAAGGTGTTTGTCGCAACAAGGTTGTGGAATGCGGTACTGCAAACACAACCGAAAAAACCACAAGTATCCGGTATGCGAAGGCCGGAGATGTGCGGCTTTCATGGATAAGAAACCACCATCATCAGCAGCATACCGGATACGACTGGACGGACGGGAACAGGTAAAAATCTAAATTATGGTAGGAAATTAAACCGCACCTATGAATGCAGAGGCGCTTAAAAGACAATTACCCGCTTGGTCGTTTGGTTGAACAGGCCTCGGTTCAACGGCAATCAGCGCAAATGACCAAAGGTTTATATAAATAGATGAAAAGGAGGTTGGCTGAATGGTAAGAACAATGAGCGTGATTCTTGGTCTGGTTTTTTTGGCACTGGGAATCTTGGGAATCACTGGTATCATTCCGATGTTTACAAGAGAGCCGGTCTATATAAATATCGGAGAGATTGTTTTGGGTGCCCTTGGCCTATTGGTTGGCATATATGCTGGTCAGAGCGGACAGAATCGCCGGCAGAGGAAAGAAATCGATAAGCAGAGAAAAATAAATGAGCAGCAGAGAAAAGAGAACGATCAGCAAAAACAAGAAAGCTATGATCAGCAGGTAAAAGAGAACGATCAGCAAAAAAAGGAAAGCGATGAGCAGCATAGGCAAGAGATTTCGGAACAGAGAAAAGCGAATGAGCAGCAGAGAAAAGAATACAATGACCTGCAAAGAAAAGAAAATGATCGCCTGAAAAAGGACAATATGTAACATTAAAAAACAGACGGAAATGATTTTCCAAACATTCCAATAGCGGGGTATCGAAGGCCGGTAAGTATAACGGCCAAAACAGGGGGATTGAGCCTGAGTATCCGGCACGAAAAGTGCGGCTGTGTTGTTTTCACACTGCGAGTGTATTAATGTCTCGCCGCATGGCGTGTCGGATATTCAGGACAGTCAGCGTATAACTTATTGAAGGAGAGTATGGGTACACTGGTTTTTAATGATGTGTACAGCTTACAAGGAAAATATGAACATATTATTTGTCTATCCTGAATTTCCGGATACTTTTTGGAGTTTTAAACACGCATTAAAATTCGTGTCTAAGAAAGCAACGTATCCACCTTTGGGCTTATTGACTGTTGCGGCATTGATGCCAAAAGATTGGGACAAGAAGCTCGTAGACATGAACGTCGAAGCATTAAGAGAACGTCATATTAAGTGGGCAGATCTTGTTTTGATAAGTGCTATGTCAATTCAGAACGAATCAGTAAAAAATGTAATAACCAGATGCAAAAAGGCGGGCGTAAAAACAGTAGCGGGGGGACCGTTGTTTTCAGCATGGCCAGAGAACTTTGACGATGTTGATTATCTTGTATTAAATGAAGCCGAATTGACACTGCCTTTGTTCCTTAATGATCTTAAGACTGGGAATCCTCAGCATATCTATAGCTGTGACAATAAGCCGGATATTCGCAGCACACCAAAGCCGCTCTGGGATCTGATCGATATCAGGAATTATTCATCAATGAATATTCAATATTCGCGCGGCTGTCCGTTTAATTGTGACTTCTGCGAAATCATCGTGCTGTACGGCCACGAAGTCAGGCTGAAAGGCGGTGAGCAGATCGTAGGCGAGCTGCAATCTCTCTATGATATCGGATGGAGGGGCAGGGTTTTCTTTGTGGATGATAATTTTATCGGAAATAAAGAAAAACTCAAGAAGCAGATCCTCCCCGCAATCATTGAATGGTCAGAGTTGATGGGGCATCCTTTTACATTTCATACAGAGGCATCGATCAATCTTGCAGATGACACAGAGCTGATGCAGATGATGTCAAAGGCAAGGTTTGATATGGTCTTTGTAGGTATTGAAACGCCAAATGAGAAAAGTCTTGAGGAGTGCAACAAATATCAAAACAAAAACCGTGATCTTATGGAAAGCGTTGAAATGCTGCATAGCCACGGTCTGCAGGTGCAGGGAGGGTTTATTCTTGGCTTTGACAGCGATCCCGATACTATTTTCGATACGCTGATCCGGTTTATCCAGAGAAGCGGGATCATCGTTGCAATGGTTGGTTTGTTAAACGCACCACGCGGAACGACACTATATCAACGGCTGCAAAAAGAAGATCGTATCAAAGCGGATATGACCGGGGATAATACTGATTCTTCGATAAATTTTACCCCCAAGATGGAATATAACGCGCTGATAAAAGGATATAAGCGTGTGGTGAACACGATCTATTCACCAAAACACTATTATGACCGCGTCCTGCAGTATCTTAAACAAACAGAGCGGGCACAGCAGCCAAAGAGTGACAGAATAAATTTGAAGGATGTTTTGCCGTTCTTTAAATCGGTATTTAAACTGGGGGTTGTCGGCAAAGAAAGGCGTTTCTATTGGAAACTTCTTTTCCACACATTATTCCGCAATCGGGCTTCGCTGCAATCAGCGATTACTTTTGCGATATACGGGTATCACTTTCGAAAAACATATGGGATTTAAACATATTGACAAGTGTTGATGCTTTCAAGCCAAAAGTTCATATGATCTGGCAGGCAAAATCGACTTATTATACAGGAGGATGCTCAATTGGTAATTGGACAGTTTAATGATTCTTTTCCGCCGGTCATTGACGGAGTTGCGAACGTGGCTATAAATTATTGCCGCATTCTGAACGAATGCTTTGGGAAATGCCATATGATAATACCCAGAAACCCGGACACCATTGGAGAGTTTCCTTTTGAAGTACACAGTTTCAAATCATACCCAGCGCCTTTCAGAAAAGACTACCGCTGGGGGTTTGGTAAACTGGACGGTCTGTTCTGGAAGGAACTTTCAAAAATTCCTTTTAGCATTGTACACGCGCATTCGCCGTTCTCTACCGGTATTGTGGCAAGGCAAATAGCCAGAAACGCCGGCATACCTCTTGTGGCAACACTGCACACAAAGTACAGGGAAGATTTTCTAAGTATAATGAAGTGGGACAGGTTGGTTGACAATCTGGTAATCAAAAACATTATGAGATTTTATGAAGCCGCCGACGATGTATGGACAGTAAATGAGGCTTCGATAGAAACGCTTCGCGAGTATGGATACAAAGGGGAAGTCTTTGTGATGAATAACGGTTCAGACATACCTTTAACCAATCGGGATGAGGAAACAAGGATAAGCATAATGAAAAAGTTTTCTCTTAACGCAAGTGCACCGCTCTTCGCATACGTTGGCCAGCATATTCCGCAGAAGAACATTATGCTGATTATCAACGCACTGGACATAATCAACAAAAAGGGAATAGACTTCAACATGCTTTTTATTGGCGAAGGCTCTGCACGCAAATGGTATCAGAGTCTTAGTGAGAAACGTGGGCTGGGCAAAAAGGTTCACTTTACAGGCAGAATAGACGACCGTGATCTGCTGAAAAGAGTATATGCTTCATCTGAGGCCATACTGTTCCCGTCTTTATATGACACATCTTCTTTGGTTCCCAAAGAAGCCTCATCCTGCCTTTGTCCTACTGTGTTTGTAGAAGGCTCTACCACCGCTCAGGGTATCATCGATGGCTATAACGGCTTCCTCACAAAAAATGAGCCGGGCGATTATGCGGCAAAGATAATGCAGATCATCGCAACGGATGGTCTCGCACTGAAGGCCGGTTATGGTGCACGCGATACGCTATATGTTGCGTGGACGGATATCGTAAATGACGTATATGCGCGATACAACTACCTGATACAAAAAAAGCGCGAAAAAGCAGAACTTATGAATATGCGAATGGTTTAAAGCGACTCTGTTATAATGATGCCTGTTATGGAGCGAGGGCACTTAAAAAGCAATTTATTTTGAAAAATAAAAGATATGGAGGTGTTTTTTGTGAAAAACATCAAGACAACAGCATTGCTATTTATTAGTATCGTAACCCTTGCCGTCGGTATTCTTGGAATCGGCAACGTAGGGTTCTTCAGGTCCAATGTGGGGTTAGAAATTATTCAGATTCTTATTGGTATCGGCGGCTTGATTATCGCGCTGCGACGGCCGGATAGCATATAGACTGGTGTGCAAAGCTGTTATGAGCTTTGAGTAAATAAAAACAACTATAAAAAAGGAAGGCAGTCATTATGAAAAAGCATGCTCTATTGGTATTCAGCCTGGCGTTTCTGGCCATTGGTATTCTGGGGTTAATCGGCGTAGGTTTCTTTCATTCCAATACGGTATTGGAGATTATTCAGATTGTTTTAGGCGGTGTTGGCTTACTGCTCGTATTCGGCAAACTGAAATAACCGCGCCTTACAGCTATTCCGGCAGTTTTTATGCCGCCGGAATAGCTGTAATCAGCCAATTGCTCATAAGAGCTGAAACGGCAGTCATTATTAAATTGAAAAGATTTCTGAGTAGGGGCAGTTATATTTATCCGGCCTCATGCCAGAAAATAGGGAGAAACGAATATGAAAGCACTTTTTCTTGCCGGAGGCAAGGGGCTCAGGTTACAGCCCTTAACGAATCACTTGCCCAAGCCAATGGTTCCAATTATGAACAAACCATTGCTTGAAAGAACGATGACCAATCTTAAAAAGAGCGGTATCACACAGATCGTCATCAGCAGCTGTTATCAGCCTCAATTCATAAAGAATTACTTTGGGAACGGCGAACGGTTTGGCTTAGAGATAAAATATATTGTGGAAGATAAACCGTTAGGTACGGGCGGCGCAATTAAGAAAGCCGGCTATGAGTTTAATGATTCATTCATCGTCTTTAATGCCGATATTTTGAGTGACATCGATATAGATCAAATGTTTGATCTGCATAGAAGCAGCAATGCGCTCGCCACCATTGCAACAACGCAAGTTGAGAATCCATCCGCTTACGGAGTTATTGAATCCGATGAAAACGGGTATGCATTATCATTTGTTGAAAAGCCAAGCCCGGAAAGCAACGCATGCAAGTCAATCAATGCGGGGATTTACATATTTGAGCCGGAAGTTTTGAATGCAATACCGATCGAAAGTGTTGTTTCTGTCGAAAGGGAAACCTTCCCAGGGATTCTTGAAAATGGCGGAAAAATTGCCGTTTATAATAGCAGCTGTTATTGGATGGATATCGGGACAATCAAAAAATACTTGCAAGCGCATGCAGATATCATGAGCGGGAAATGCAACCTGGTCGATTGCAAATTATCACTCAACAGCATTGCTATCGGAAAAAACACAAGGATTCATCCTGACTGCAAATTCAGTGGGCAGGTTTATATAGGAGATAATGTTGTCATGGGTGCAAAAACGACAATCAGCAACTCGGTCATTGGGAATAACGTCTCTATAGGTTCAGCAAGCACAATAGTGGGAAGCATCGTATGGAATGGAATCTGTCTTAACAGCAAAGCAAACCTGTTTGAAACAGTTGTAACGGAAAATCCGGTCGTATTAAAAAAAACATATGCTTTGCCTTCTGAAAGTTCAAGCCGGCCATACGATTACACCAGCGCATAAACGAATGAGTTTATGGAGCCAGAAAGGATAATTAAATGTCAACAGATACACAGCACGGAAAAATAACTTTTCTAAGCACATATCCGCCGAGAGAATGTGGTCTCGCTACATTTACGCAGGATCTTGTAACGGCCATTGATAGTCAAGCAACAATGAGAACAAGCGTCGTTGCTGTTATCAATTCGTTACAGGGTGGCTATGATTGTAAAGTAGAAGATAGCATTCGCCAATTTAAACGCAGTGATTATGTAAAATTGGCGCAGAAATTAAATGATTCTGATACGGATGCGCTTATCATTGAGCATGAATATGGAATTTACGGGGGCGAGTGTGGCGAATATATACTGGATCTTGTATTAAACCTCACGATTCCTTTGGTCACGACTTTTCACACCATACTATCTGAACCTAACCCGAAACAAAGGCATATCATCAAAATGCTTGCAGAAAAAAGTGAAAAAGTGATCGTTATGGCCAATAACACAAAACATTTGCTTCAAACTATGTACAAGGTAGCACCCGAAAAAATTGAGGTGATACCCCATGGCGTGCCTAAGAGAACACTGGTACCAAGAGATGCTATGAAACACAAATACGGTTTTGAAAACGCGCGGATTATCAGTACATTTGGCCTTATTGCACCCGGGAAAGGCATTGAACATGCAATAACAGCCATTTCAAAATTGGCAGTCAAATACAAAGATATACTATATCTTGTTTTGGGACAGACACATCCATGCTTGTTAAAGGAAGAAGGTGAGGCGTACAGGGATAAGCTGACACGGCTTGTCGACATGTACCATATAAATGAAAATGTACTGTTTATCAATAAATACCTTACCCAGGATGAGGTGATCAATTTTCTGCAATTATCAGACATATATTTGACACCGTATTTGGGGAAAGATCAGGCTGTGAGTGGCACCTTGGCCTATGCCGTTGGTTATGGAAAAGCTATTGTCTCCACGCCCTATATGTACGCTAAAGAAATGCTTGCAGAGGGAAGGGGCCTGCTTGCCGATTTTCACAACGCTGATTCTATTGCGCAATGTATAAATTCTATTCTGGAAAATCCGGAAAAGAAAAAAACAATGGAAGAAAATATTTTAAAACTAGGCAGCACAATGTATTGGGATAACGTTGCTTCGCATTATATAGACACACTGTTAATGATTATAAAGAGTCAATTGATACTGGAAAGAAAAGTGGTGTCATGAAGTATTCTAACAAGGAATTGTGTTTTCTCGATTACCTACATGCATTGACAGATGATGCCGGGATATTTCAGCATAGCATATATGGCGTCCCCAATCCACGAAAAGGCTATACCACAGATGATAACGCGAGGGCGCTGATTTTAGCGGTTTTGCTTTGTGAACACTTTTTGGATAATGACCTGTATCTTGTTTATAAGTATCTTGCTTTTTTACTAAACGCTCAAAAAGATGACGGCACGTTCAGAAACATCATGAATTACGATAGAAATTTCAATGAAGAAAATGCTTCAGAGGATTGTTTTGGGAGATGCATTTGGGCAATAGGGCGTACCATTGCAAGCCCTGCTATCCCCTTGAATATAAAAAGAGCCTGCCAGCATGTGCTCAACAAGGTTATAGAGCAATGGCCAAAACTAAATTCTCCAAGAGCAAAAGCATTGTCCATAATTGGGCTGGGCTTTCTTGCTGATGCACAAGAAAATGTGTGTTTAATTGATAGGCTTTCAAATTCGTTAGTGGAACAATACACAGAATACAAGACGGGTGATTGGCATTGGTTTGAAGATTCTATGACTTACGGGAACGCATTGTTACCCTGGTCGCTGCTTAAAGCCTATGCTGTCCTGAAAAAAGATATCTTAGTGGAAACAGCGAGAGAAGCCACAGCATTTTTGTCAAAGACCACTCTTGATGGCGATTATTTTAAGCCCGTCGGGTGCAATGGATGGTATTTCAGAGGCAATAAAAAAGCGGAATATGACGAGCAGCCCTTGGAAGCCTGCGAAATGATTCTGCTCCTTTTGGAGTTTTATTCAATAACGAAAGAGAAAAAATATCTCGACGATGCTGACAAGTGCTTCCGCTGGTATACTGGTCAAAACTCAAAAAACCTTTCACTGATAGATAAGCAAACAGGCGCTTGCTATGACGGGTTGAACGAGAACGGCTTAAACTTAAACCAGGGGTCAGAAAGCGTTATTTCTTATGGAATTGCTTTTATGGAAATGTACAAAAAGCATTAACCAGATATAGAGCGTATCTGACACGCTGCCAGATGAGCTTG
>Ga0366817_10218_pt1 | contig 21293 bp, 11 predicted proteins | sample TotcelFGM3001N13_FD_207092 | JGI IMG/M metagenome (GOLD analysis project Ga0366817, IMG submission 207092) | Enriched cells from coal bed in the Powder River Basin, Montana, United States - Total cells FGM rep3 HSBNCT.FGM.300.1.N13 ...
GATCGAGCGTCAAGATTTGGGCGAAAAGTTCGGCCATTGACCCGCAGAATGGCGGCCGTCCGGCGATCAATTCATAAAGGATGACGCCCAGGCTGTACACGTCCGACAGGGGACCTACCTCGTCCGACGTTTCCCGCAACTGTTCGGGACTCATGTAGCAGGGCGTTCCCAGCACGATGCCGCTCTGCGTCTCGCGGGCCTCGCAGACGAAACTCCGCGCCAGCCCGAAGTCCAGAATTACCGGCTTGCGGTGTTTCTCGTCCATCATGATGTTCGACGGCTTGAGATCCCGATGCACGATTCCGCAATCGTGGGCTTCCGCCAAGGCAGCGGTCAATTCGAGGACGATGCTGGCCGCCGCCTTGGGATCCATGGGCTTCTCAGAACTGACCAACTGGGATAGCGGCGTCCCCTCGATCAATCCCATCACGATGTAGTGGTTCCCATGAAACTCGCCGACATCGTGGATTGGGCAGATGTTAGGATGGTGCAGTTTCCCACCTAACTGGGCCTCACGGAGAAAGCGACTGATCTGATCGGGCATCTCCAGAGCCCCGCGGCAAGGAATCTTGACCGCGACTTCGCGGTCCAACTGCTTGTCGTAAGCTCGGTAGACCTTGCCGAATGCTCCCTGGCCGGCGACTTCCCGCAATTCGAACCGGCCGAAACTCACAGGCAAGAGATCGTCGGGGATCTCCAAAAAGGTGACCAGCCGAGCAATCATGTTCACGTTCAAAGAAACCGTGGGCGCGGAATCGGAGTTCGAACCGGGCGGCTTTTCCGTTGGGGCATCCGACATCCGCGAACTCCTCGACACTTTCTGCGGCAAACGCTGCTCGCAAACTGCGAGCGAGTAATTATCCACCATCCTTCATCCCAAGTCACCTGGATGCCGCTATCGGCCGATGGCATACCTCTCGGTGAATCGAGATCACGTCGAGTCGGTGATGCCGTACTCCTGGATCTTCTTATACAGCGTTCCGCGGCCGATCCCCAGGACGCGGCACGCTTCGGCTTTATTTCCCGCGACGCGGCCGAGCACATATTCGATGTGACGGCGCTCGGCTTCTCGCAGTGAAGTCATCTCGGGAGACGGCGCGCTTCCCCGCCCCATCGTCGCGAGCCCCAGGTCTTGCGGCGAGACTTCCTCCGAATGGCCCAAGACCACCGCGCGCTCCACGGCGTTCTTCAATTCACGAACGTTACCCGCCCAGGGGTGCTGGCGGATCGCCGCGATCGCTTCGCCCGATAGCCGCCGCGGCCCGCAGCCCACTTGCCGCCGGAAGTGATCCAGGAACGAAGCCGCCAACTCGATCGCATCGTCCCCGCGCTCTCGGAGCGGAGGGATGGGCAGATCGATGACGCGTAACCGGTAGTACAGATCTTCACGAAATCGGCCTTGGCCGACCAGTTCGAACAAATCCCGGTGCGTGGCCGCGATCACGCGCACGTCGACATGGATCGATTCCTGCCCCCCCAGCCGCTGGAAAGGATGGCCTTCCAACACGCGCAACACCTTCGCTTGACACGACGAACTCATCTCGCCGATTTCATCCAGAAACACGGTTCCTCGATGCGCTCGTTCAAATTGTCCGATATGGCGGCGGTCGGCGCCCGTGAACGCGCCAGGTTCATGCCCGAACAGCTCGCTTTCCAACAGCGACTCGCTGAAGGCCGCACAGTTGACGGGCACATAAGGCCCGGCGCTGTAACGGCTGATCTCGTGAATCGCGCGGGCCACCAGCTCTTTGCCCGTCCCGCTTTCTCCCAGTATGAGCGCGGTCGACGAGGTGGGGCCGACTCGCGCAATCCGCTCCAGGACCGACTTCATCGCCGGACTGGACCCCATCAATTTCGTCTGACCGGCCAATTGCCGGCGCAGCTGATCATTCGCCTGCTCTAACCGTTCTCGATGCTCCAGATTTTCGAGGGACGATCCCAACTGGTATGCCACGACGACCGCGAAATCCAATTGCCCCCGCTGGAACAGCCCGCGCCCCGGGGCGCGATGGCACTCGATGGCCCCACGACAACACGCGGCACCGGGAATCGGCACCCCGATCCCGCTGCCCACGGGAGAGGACGTGCCCGAGGCACCGGACGACGCAGACGACGGATTCGGCTGCTCGACGAACAATGCTTTGTTCTTCTCGATTGCCAAACTGGCAAGCAGATGCTCGTCATCCGCCGGGCCGAAGCGGCCGGCGCACCGCAAGCGGCCATCGGTGCCTACCAGCCAAAGCGAGGCCGTATCCGGGGCGATGCCCTGGACCAGCGAATCCAGGGCCACGCACAACAGCGATTCGGTATTGGGATGTTGCTGCAGAAGGTTCGCCATCCGGCACAGCACGGCCGAATCGCGCGTGACCCGTGCCAGCGAACCACTCAGGCTGTGCTCGGCCAATCCGCGCTGGGCATCCTTCTTCAGCCCCATCATCGCGGTCGGCCGAGGTTGATCCGCGCAAGCCGGCTCGTCCACCGATTCGCGATCTTCGCCTGTGAACAGGATTAAACTGTCGCCGATGCGAATCAAATCGCCGGGCTCGAGCATTGTCTGTTGCACGGTCTGCGAATTGACGAACGTTCCATTCATGCTCCCGCAGTCTTCGATGGACCAATGATTCGCCCGATACGCCAGCCGGGCATGCAGCCGGCTGACCCGGTCATCGTCTAAACGCAGGTCGCGAACACTCTGGCGGCCAATCGTCACGGCCTGGCCTTTCGCGTCAAGTCGCACGATCGTTCCCGACGACGCCCCGCTGACAACAACTAACGAGTACGCCACGTGCTCTCCCTTCCACCAAGCTGGTTTGCTGCTTCTCTCAGTTACGAAGTGTATGATTCCAAGGCGCAGCAGGCAAGGTCTTGCGCCTTCGTTTAAGGCGCCTCGACCCGGGCTAGCACTTGTCGCAAGACACTTATTTCTTCGCAACATTCTTGCGACACACGACTTGCAAAGCATTTTTCCAGCTGAATACGATTCGGGCGCGATGTTTGCTTATGCTGATTTTCCCTAATTATCTTTCACCAAAACTCCATCACGAATGTTTAAAGATTCTTATGAACTCACGCCGCGAGGCCCTCAACGCTGAATCAACGACATCTGATTGTCGATGCTCTCAAGACGGTGTTTCCATCTCACCATTCTTCTTCTCGCCGGTCGCCGCGGCAATCGGGAGCGGCGCGAGGGCAAAACGCGCGATCCGCAGTCTCCGCCCCAATTGGCCAGACGGTGTTCGCCTCCAGCGAGTCCGGCCTGCCTTCACGCTCGTCGAATTGCTCGTGGTGATCGCGATCATCGGAATTCTGGTAAGCCTGCTGCTGCCAGCGGTGCAAGCAGCCCGGGAGGCAGCCAGACGCACCGAGTGCACCAACCGCCTGAAGCAAATTGCGTTGGGGTTTCACCTTCATCACGATGTGCATGGATTTTTCCCGAGCGGCGGCTGGGCTTGGGATGCGCCACCCACCTACACGGGCACGCAGCCGGTGATCGGTCCTGAGCAGAGGGCGGGATGGGGATTTCAGGTGCTGCCGTACTTGGAGGCCGGCCACGTTTCGGATGCAGGCCCGCTGGTGGCGGTCAGCACGGCGCTTCCGACTTTTTTCTGCCCCAGCCGCCGTGCACCTCAGACGGTGATGCTTGCCGACAATTGCAACCCTCCGGTAAGTGGAGTCGCGGGGACCCTCGTCCCGCGCGGTTTGTGTGACTATGCCGCAAGCAATCGAGAGCAAACCGGGGTGGTGCGGCGTTACACGCCGGTAAAGATCGCGGACATCACCGACGGCACCTCGCAAACGTTGCTGATCGCTGAGAAGCGACTGAACCGGCGCTACCTCGGGCAACCGCAAGACGATGACAACGAGGGCTACACCGTGGGCTGGAACGAAGACACGATTCGCAGGACTGACGAGCCGCCGGAGCCCGACCACCTCGCCCTGACAGGCGACGGCGAGAAGTTGTTCGGGGCTTCGCATCCGGGAGTGTTTCAGGCGGCGCTGGCCGACGGATCGGTCCGGACGATTTCCTTCACGATTGAAAGAGACGTGTTCAAGGCGTTAGGCGGTAAGGGCGACGGCGAAGTGATCAGCCCCCATTCGTTCTGAATGCCCGCCGCGGACGCGTCGTTATCCGGTTCTTCTCCCCCAATTCTTCCGCCGCAGTTTCAGCGGCATCGCACAAAGGTAGCAGTGAAATGATGAATTTGTTGACGGAGATTCGCCCGACCAATCCTGGCTGGAGGTGGCTTCTGGTCGCATCGGCGCTCCTCGCGCTCGCAATCGGAGGATGCGGCAAGCAATCGAAATCGGTGTCCGCACTCACGGCCGAGTTGACGGACCCCGATCCGAAAGTCCGGTACCATGCCGCCAAGGGCTTGGAAGCTTATGGCACCGCGGCCAAGCCGGCGGTTCCAGCCCTGGCAGGCGCCCTGCAAGACGAGGACGGTGAGGTCCGGTATCGAGCCGCCAAGGCTCTGTCCAAAGTGAAAGTAGGTCTTGAGCCGGCGGTTCCGGCCCTGGCGAACGCCCTGGCCGACGAAGACCACGAAGTACGCTACTACGTGACCAAAACGCTGGACGACGCCGGTCAGGAGGTGGGGCCGGCGGTAAGGGCGATCATCGCTGCGCTGGAGAAGGAGAAAGATGCGAACATCCGTTACTACCTTGTCAAGTCCCTGAAGAATGCGGGCACGGAAGCCAAGCCGGCGGTCTCGCTTCTCCAGAAGTTGACACAGGACGCGGAGGAAAATGTCCGCCAGGCGGCGGGTGACGCGTTGGCGACGATCAAACGCAAGACGCCCTAGGCGAATCGCATACTCTCCTGATTCCACGGAAGACATGGATATGGTCTCAGAGCAACTCCTGCTCCCCGCCGCAGGCTTCGTAGGCGGTGCGCCGCGGACGCGCGACGTCGCGGACGTTTTGGAGATCGGCCCTCTCCGGCATCTCAACAATCCGCGTTCCCGTCGCACGGCTCGCCGCAACTTGCGCGTGGCCCTCTACTCGCATGATACGATGGGAATCGGCCACATGCGGCGGAACCTGCTGATCGCCGAAACGCTGATGCAGAGTCAAGGCGTTGGCGGCGGTTTGATCGTGGCGGGCGCCCGAGAAGCTGCCGCCCTGATCATGCCGGCGGGAGTCGATTGCCTGACGCTGCCCGCCTTCAAGAAGCATCGAAACGGCGGTTATCGGTCGCGATCGCTGGGCCTGCCGCTGGAGGCGTTGGTCTGTTTGCGCGCAAGAACGATTCGTGCGGCCATCGAGGCTTACCGGCCGGATGTGCTGATCGTCGACAAGGTCCCGCGAGGCCTCGGCGGAGAACTGGAACCAACGCTGGAGACGTTGCGTCGCCACGGGCGCACCCGGTGCGTTCTCGGACTGCGGGACGTGCTCGATTCGCCGCGTCAAGTCCGTTGCGAATGGCACCAAGAAGCGTCGGACGAAGCGGTAGAGAAATACTACGACAGCGTTTGGGTCTATGGCGACCCGGCCGTCTACAACCCGGTCCAAGAGTACGGATTTTCGGCAAAGACCGCAGCCAAAATCCGCTACACAGGCTATTTCGACCAACGCATGCGGGCTGGCTTTCAGGCGGATAATCCGCCGGCTGACTTGGGCCTTCCACCCGGCCCGTTGACGCTGTGCATGGTGGGCGGGGGCCAGGACGGGGCGGCACTGGCACAAGCTTTCGCCAAAGCCGCGCTGACTTCCGGCGTGAACTCCGTCCTCGTGACCGGCCCGTGCATGCCAGCCTCGATCCGCCAGCGCCTGCAGCGTCTGGCGGCCGGCGCTCCGCGACTGCGCGTGCTGGAGTTCGTCGCCGAACCGTCCCCGCTGTTGGCCGCCGCCGACCACGTGGTCGCCATGGGCGGCTACAACACGGTCACCGAGATCCTGTCCTTCGGAAAACGAGCGCTGATTGTGCCCCGGACCGTTCCTCGAGAAGAGCAACTCATTCGAGCCGAGCGACTCCGCGACCTCGGTCTGATCGACATGCTCCATCCCGACCAGCTGACTTCCGAAGCGATCACGCGGTGGCTGACCCGTAGTTTTGAGCCGCTGCCGCCGGCCCGCGAGAGAATTGATTTTCAAGGCTTAACCCGTCTGCCGGAATTTCTGGCGGAGCTTGTACGAACCGGCGGCTGAAAAAACACGGCCGCAGAATGAACCGGAAAGGATTGAAGCATGTCCCGAGAGAGATTGAACCGCGTCGGCTATATCGTCAAGCGGTATCCACGATATTCCGAGACTTTCATCGTCAACGAGATCCTGGCCCACGAAGCGGCCGGCCTGCAAATCGACATTTTTTCTCTGCGGCCTCCGTGTGATACCCACTTCCAGGATGGCATAGCCAAAGTCCGCGCGCCGGTCACGTATCTGACGGCCGAGGGCGTCAAGGCGGGAACCTTGTGGTCGGCGTTCAACCGTGCGGCCGGCATTCTGTCCGGCTTCTGGCCGGCGCTGGGCAGGGCCCGCAAGCACTCGGTCACGGAAGTCTACCAGGCCATTCTCCTGGCCGAGCAGGTTCGCGACCGCGGGATCACGCATCTGCACGCCCATTTCGCCACGGAAGCAACCACGGTCGCACGACTGGCGGCGGCCTTTGCCGGCGTGCCCTACACGTTCACCGCCCACGCCAAAGACATCTTTCATGAATCGGCCGACGCCGCGGATCGCCGGGAGAAGCTCTCCCAGGCGTCCGCCGTCGTCACCGTCAGCGACTACAACTGCCGCTATCTCACCGAGACGTTTGGGGACGCCGCGGCCGGTGTGCGGCGGATCTACAACGGGCTGGAACTGGCGGACTTCCCCTACCGCTCGCCGCACCAGCGGTCCGATACGGTCGTGGCCGTGGGACGGCTGGTCGAGAAAAAAGGCTTCGCCGATCTCGTCGACGCCTGTGCGGTTCTGGCAAAACGAGGCCGCCAGCTGCGATGCTGCATCATCGGCGACGGCGAGTTGGAGAACGACCTGCGCCGACGGATTGCCATCGCCGGCCTCACGCACATGGTGGAACTGGCAGGCCCACGCCCTCAGCCCCACGTGATTCGGATCGTCCAGGAAGCCGCCGTGTTCGCCGCTCCTTGCATCATCGGTAACGACGGCAATCGCGACGGCCTGCCGACGGTGCTCCTGGAGGCCATGTCGCTGGGCACGCCCTGCATCTCGACCGACGTGACCGGCATTCCGGAAGTAATCCAGGACGGCGAGACCGGCTTGATCGTGCCCCAACACGATCCGGAATCGCTGGCCGATGCGATTGAAAAGCTGCTCGACTCGCCCGGCTTGCGGACGGAACTTGCCGAAAGAGCCCGGGCGCTGATCGAACGCGATTTTGATATCCACCGCAATACGGCCCAGATGCGGCGGATTTTCGCCACCGCCGACTCCGTCGCTCCCGCAGCGCCGGCCGTCTCGCCCGCGTCCGCCGTCTCGCCCCCGGCGGCCTTCTCGTTGCAGGAGGTCGCTTGATGCGGATTGCTTTTGTCTGCACAGATCCGGGAGTGCCGGTCTTCGGCCGCAAGGGCTGCTCGATTCACGTTCAGGAGGTGGTGCGGGCGTTGCGCCGGCGCGGTGCGGAGGTCGAGTTGCTGGCGACGCGGTTCGACGCCGACCCGCCAACGGACCTCGGCGATCTGCCCGTCCACCGTCTGCCGAATGCCGGCAAGGGCGAACTCGCCGCGCGGGAGCAACAGAGCGTGATGGCCAACGACGCGCTTCGTGACTTGCTCCGCCGGCATGGCCCGTGGGACGCGATCTACGAGCGATACTCTTTGTGGAGCTTTGCCGGGATGGAACACGCCGCGGAGGCGGGGATCCCCGGCCTGCTGGAAGTGAACGCCCCGCTGATCGAAGAACAGGCGGAACACCGGGGGCTGTGCGATCGCGCCGGAGCGGTCCGCGTGGCCCAGCGGGCCTTCGCGGCCGCCACGGCACTGCTGGCCGTTTCCCACGAGGTGGCTTCTTACCTGAACGGCTTTCCGCTGGATTTGCGCAACGTCCACGTCATTCCCAACGGCGTCGATCCGGCGCGTTTTCCGGCCGGCCTGAGGCCGTCCCGGCCCGCGGCGCCGGGTGTCTTTACCGTCGGGTTCGTGGGAACGCTGAAGCCTTGGCACGGAGTCGGCGTGCTGCTGGAGGCGCTGGGGCGTCTGCGCAGCGAGGACACGGCGTACCGAGGTTTGATCGTCGGCGACGGCCCCCAGCGAGCCGCCCTGGACGAGCGGGCCGATCGTGACGGGCTGCTGCGCGGCGCGGTGGAATTTACGGGGGCGGTGTCTGCCGAGCAAGTGCCGGGCCTGTTGGCTTCGATGGATGTGGCGGTGGCTCCGTATCCCGATCTGCGCCGTTTCTATTTTTCGCCGCTGAAGATCTACGAATACATGGCTGCCGGGCGGCCCGTGGTAGCCAGCCGGATCGGCCAGTTGGAGACCGTGATCGAGGATGGCGTGAACGGCCTGCTGTGCGACCCCGGCGATGCGGCGGCGCTGTGCGTGCCGATCGAGCGTTTACGGCGGAGTCGGGAGTTGCGCAGCAAGCTGGGACAGGCCGGCCGAGCGTGTGTGCTGCGGGCGCACACTTGGGAAACGGTCGCGAGACAGATCCTCGCGCTCGCCGCGAGCCCCGCGCCCGTGACGGTGCGAACGACGCAGGGAGACGAGTAATGGGACGACCTCAGCGTCTGAAAGAATCGGTGCCCAGCCTGCTGCGAATCTTTCGCCATTTCTGGCCCTGGATTCGGCCGGAACGTAAACTCATCCTCGGGTCGATGACGGCCCTGTTTGCCGGGGTCGGGCTGCGTTTGCTGGAGCCCTGGCCGTTGAAGTTTATCTTCGACGGAGTCATCGCGGCGTACGGAGGAAGCGTCCGGCTGGGCGTCCTGGACCGATTCGATCCGCTCACGATTCTCACGTTCGCCGTGATTGGGATCGTGGCGATTTCCGGGCTGCGCGCGGTGACGGAGTATTGGGAAACCATCGGCTTTGCGAAAATCGGCAACCGCGTGCTCCGCCACGTTCGAGACGACCTCTATCGGCATGTCCAGGGCTTGTCGCTGTCCTTTCATACCCGTGCCCGCAGCGGCGACTTGATTGTGCGCGTGACGCGCGACGTCAGCATGGTGCGCGACGTCACCTCCACCGCGATTCTTCCTTTGATCGCCAGTCTTCTGATCCTCGTGGGAATGGCGGCCATGATGGCCTGGCTGCAATGGCAATTGGCCTTGCTGGCGTTTGCCACCGTCCCGCTGTTCTGGTTCACGACGGTCCGGATCGGCCGCCGCATCCGCGATGCCGCGCGCAAGCAGAGGGAGCGTGAGGGCGCCATGGCTTCGATCGCGGCCGAGTCGATCACGGCGATCAAGATCATTCAGACGCTGTCCCTGGAGGCGGTTTTCGCCGACGCATTTTCCGGCCGCAACGAACAGAGCCAAAAGGAAGACCTCAAGGCGGCCCGGCTGTCCGCTCGCCTGGAACGCTCCGTCGATGTGCTGTTGGCGGTGGCGACGGCGATGGTCCTGTGGTTTGGAGCCCGGCTGGTACTGCGAAGCGAGTTGACGCCGGGCGATCTGCTGGTATTCGTGACCTACCTGAAACGGGCCCTGACGCCGGCCAAGGATTTCGCCAAGTATTCCGGGCGACTGGCAAAGGCGGCGGCCGCCGGCGAACGCGTGTTGGACGTTCTGCAGCGGGTGCCGGAAATCCGCGATTTGCCCGACGCGGTTCCTGCCCCCGCCTTGCAGGGCCGCATCCGTTTCGACGCCGTGACGTTCGCGTATGAACCTGGGCGCGAGGTGCTCCGGCAGGTGGACTTTGAGATTGAGCCGGGTCAATACGTGGCACTGGTCGGGCCGTCGGGAATCGGCAAGTCCACCCTCACCAGTCTCCTGCTGCGGCTGTACGACCCCACGCAGGGCCAGGTATTGATTGACGGCCGGGATATCCGCCAGTACACGCTCGCGTCGCTGCGCTCGCAGATGAGCGTGGTGCTGCAAGACAGTATCCTGTTTGCGGCGAAAGTGTCGGAGAATATCGGCTACGGCGCGCGCGAGGTAACGCCTGGCGAGATCGAAGCCGCGGCCCGCCTCGCCAATGCTCACGAGTTCATTACGGAGTTGCCCGAAGGCTATGACACGGTGCTGGGAGAACGCGGCGTGACCCTGTCGCACGGCCAGCGCCAGCGGATCGCCATCGCCCGTGCCGCCGTCCGTCGTTCGCCGATTTTGATCCTGGACGAGCCGACCACCGGGCTGGATGAAGAAAACGAGCGGGCCGTCACGGAGGCTCTGATCCGGCTGGCTTCCGGCCGCACCACGCTGCTGATCACCCACAACCTGCAACTCGCGTCCCGGGCTCATGTCGTGTTCTACCTGGAAAACGCCCGGCTGATCGAATGCGGCGCGCCAGCCGACTTGATGCGAGCCGACGGCCGTTATGCGACGCTCTACCGGAGTCAGTGTGCCACCTCCGTTTAACTCGATGACTTCAACGGTCGAAGCGGCCGCGACGCCTGAACAGGAGACGACCTCATGCTCTCGGTCGACGATGCGGCGATAGTCGAACGTGATCCGGCGCTGCCGGGATTGGGGATCCTGCTCGATCCGGAGGCGTTCGTCGCCGGGATGCGTCCGCGATGGGACGTGGACGCGTCCGCGGAAATCTTCTATCTGCGCTACAAGCCGCACACGAGCTGTCTTGCCGGATACCGCGTCCGTTTGGCGGGAGTGGACACCCTCGTCACGGCCCGCGCCCATCGGCTCGATACGGCGGCAAAGTTCGCTGGCGGAGCGAGTGGCGGCGGGCAGATGGCCTTTCAGCCGTACGCCCTGAAGCACCAGGCCATCGTGGCGACGTTGTTTCCGCACGACCGCCGCCTGCCGGAGCTTATCCGCCTGGCGGACGAGAATTCGCGGCGGGAACTGTGGCAACGGCTGTTCCCGACGCGTCGGGAGTGGTGGACCGGCGAGCTGCAATTGCTCCGTTACAAGCCGGAACGACGACTCGTTGGACGGCTGATGGCAGGCGGCCAACCGGTGGCGGTGGTCAAGTTTTATGGGGCGGGGGACTATCAGCATGTGTGCTCGGGCACGAAACGCCTGCGGTCGGGCGCGACGCTTTGCATCCCGCACCGCATCGCGAAATCGAATCGCTGTCAAGCCGCAGCATTCGAATGGCTTGCCGGTTGCCCGCTGGATGAATCCATGACACACGGTGAATTCTCACCCGAGGACATGCAGCGCGTGGGTGCGGCGCTGGGTGAACTTCACGCACAACGGAACGAGCGGGCGAAGCGGTTAACGCCCGCCGCCGAATCGCGAGCGATCCTGGAAGCGGCGGTGGGGCTGGACTGGCTCTGTCCCGAGTTCGGAAACCGCGCCCAGGATCTCGCCCGCAAAATCGTCGACGAGATCCAGCGGATGCCACGGCACACGACCGCCGTCCACGGCGACTTTCATCCAGGCCAGGTGCTGCTGCAAGACGAGTCCGTAGCGCTCGTTGACCTGGACGCCGCCAGCCGGGGAGATCCCGCCGCAGATCTCGGAAATTTTTTGGCACATCTCAACCGAGCGGTCTTTCCGGGAGTCCCGCCCAGTCAGCGGGCCGGAGACCTTGGCGAGGCGTTGCTTCGCGGCTATCCAGACCCGTCGGTGCATGACCGCTTGGACGTATGGACCGCCGCCGGATTGATGCGGCTTGCTCCCCATGCTTTTCGGAGCCGAGCAGCCGACTGGAAAAACCAGACCACGCAGATTCTGGACCAGGTCGAGGAAGTGTTGACCGACCGGAAATACAGCAAGGCTGACACGCATCGCCGAGTCGTGCCTGCTGGCCTTGCCGAATCGGAGGCCAGCCCGAAGGTCGAGGATTGCTATGGCGTCGCCGCGGACCCTCAAATGCCCTTTGTTCGTAACGCACTCGATCCCACCGAGGTCTGTCGCCGTTTGGCTCCCCTCGCCGTTCGGCTCCCGGGCGCGAAGTTCCCCATCGGTTTGCGAGCGATCCGCGTCACGCGGTACAAGCCGCAGCGGCGGGGGATGGTCGAATACGAATTGGCGGGCGACGGCGGTTTTGTGACCATCATCGGCAAGGCCCGTGCCAAGGGCCTTGACCGGCGGACCCATCGACTGGTCGAAAGCTTGCGGCGGGCAGGCTTCGACGAGTCGGCGACCGATTGCATCTGCGTGCCGCGGCCGCTGGGGACCGTGCCGGCATGGGAGATGTGGTTCCAGGAAAAAGTCGCTGGCGTCGTTGCCACGCCCTTGCTTGCCGGTCCCGACGGTCCGCGACTGGCCGGCAGGATCGCCGAAGCGATCCATAAACTTCACAAGACAGGCGTCCCGACGCACCGCACGCATACGATGGCCGACGAGATGCGGATCCTCAGCGAGCGGCTCGGCGAGTTGGCCCGGGCGCGTCCGGCGTGGTCTAGCCGGCTGGAGCGGATCGTCGGCGCCTGTGCCCGCCTGGCCGCCTCCGCGCCGGAGACGGGCCGCTGCGGAATTCATCGCGACTTCTACCCGGATCAGGTCCTCGTCAGCGGCGAGCGGCTGTACCTGCTGGATCTGGACCTGTATTGTCAAGGCGATCCGGCCTTGGACATCGGCAACTTCCGAGCGCATCTGATGGAGCAGGCGCTGCGCACGTTGGGGCACCCCGCCGCCTTCTGCGAAGCCGAACGGTCGCTGACGGATCGCTATCTGGAACTATCCGGCGGCCGCCGGTGGCAGGCCGTCGACGTCTATACGACACTCGCCCTAGCGCGGCACATCTTCATCAGCACACGTTTTCCCGAGCGAAGCCCGCTGACCGGTCAGCTGTTAGAGCTGTGCGAGCTGCGCCTGGCCTCTGTTGGAAGAGCTGGATGAAGGGCGAAGGACGAAGGAGGTGGATGAAGTCTCGATCGCCTGCCTCCCCGTGACCTGTACGCCCGTCACGTGGGACAGCTGTTTGTCCCGCCTGGACTGTACATTCGCTTGACGACGTGGAAAGATCGTGACTGGTAACCCGGACACGGACCCCAAAGGGAGACACGTCATGAGCGAAGCACAGCCGGGGCTGGTCAGGCAATGGCGGCTATTACGGCTGTTGTCTTTGGGTTTCACGTTTGACGAGGCGCTGGCGATGTATCTAGGCCACAAGTCCTTGCAGCCGCTGGCCGGGACGTTGATCGGCGAGGCGGCGGAGCGGGCGTACTGCAAGCTGCGGGCGGCGTTCGGTCCCCGGGTCGTCCGCTACCTCGAAAAGATGCGCGGCATCTTTGGCGAGACCGCGTTCGGAGTCACCGACTACGGCCCGCACGCCGAGATCCTCGACCGGCTGTTGATTGCCATCGAGGAGCATCGGGTGGTATTCATTGCGTATCGTTCGCAGCGGGCCACCGAGCCGGTGACATACGACGTGCATCCGTATCGTTTGTTGCGGCATCAAGGCGCGCTGTACCTGGTCGGCTACAAACCGTTGGACAGCGCCGTGCGCACGTGGCGCGTGGACCGCATCCTGCAGGCGGACGTCGAGCGGATGCCGTTCACGGTGCCCGCGGACATCGACTTGGACGCCCGGCTGGCCGGCTCCCTGGGCATTTACGAAGGCCACGACGACGTCGCCGTCACGCTCCGTTTCCGCCCGCCGGCCGCGCGGTTCGTGCAGGAGAAAAAATGGCATTCCAGCCAGCGGCTGACCCCGCAGCGCGACGGCAGCCTGCTGGCCGAGCTGCGGCTGTCCAGCACGGCCGAGCTGAAACCGTGGATCCTCAGCTTCGGCCCCGCCGCCGAAGTTCTGGAGCCCCTGTCGCTGCGTGCAGAAATCGCCGCCGACTTGCAAGCAATGGCCGCCGCATACGGCCAGAAACCAACTCGGCCAGCCGCGAACAGAGAACCACAAAAGACATGAAGCAAGGGATCAGGAGTCAGCAGGCAGGGATCAGGGCTCGTCTAACGGCAAGAACCCGGGAACAGAAGATGGCAGGAGAATGTCGGGCAAGGGAATAGGAACGGAAATTAATTCGCTTGCCCACATTCGCTTGCCCCCAATCCCCTTACCCGCCATTCCCTTGCCCTAAAGCCGCTCGAAGCGAACCCGCAGAGATTGATGCAATAACCCGGAGGTTGGCCACAAAGAGCACAAGCGACACAAACCCAGGCGATCGAAAACGTGTGAGCTTTTTGTGATCTTTTGTGCTTCTTGTGGCCATTTCTGAACGGCCCTCACGCTCAGCTGCAGAAGCCACGGTCTGACGCTGCAGGCCACCATGGCGCCGCTCAAACCAGCCAGCTTCGGCGCGGGCACCTTCGGCCGTGCGGTAGTGTACCTGACAGCAACACCGGCGCTTGAGGCTCCTGGGTTTACCCCAGGGGAGTTTCACCTTCCATCCCAGAAGACCCGACACAAAAAAATATCCTTCCCGCCGCACTGCCCGTGCTGCCATCTGCCGAGCGCTTGATGCCACCCCCCCCGGTACATTCTTTTCTTGAGGCCGTCTACTTGATCAACCGGGCTTCGACGCTCGCAATCTCACGGTTGACAAACTCGTCTGTTAAGAACCATTCTTGATAGAGGCGTTCGATCTGTCTCAAATACGTGTCGACCGAGGCCCTTGTCAACGTGGGGTTCACATCCTTCGGACGGTCCTCGTCACGAATCGGCGGGCGAATGCGATCGGCTGGTGACTGGTAGGATGGATCGAAGACCATGACCGGCAAGGTTTCCGCCGGCAACAGATGACGCCACAGGAAGGCTTGCATTCTGTCTTCGGCCGGCAGGGCCTCACGGACGAGTTCCCGGTCCCCGACTTTCGCCGTGCCGATGACCGTCAGGTTGACCGGCTTTTCCATCTCGGTAAGGCTGGTTTTCAGCGCCAGCCCCACCGTCTCTTGTTTGGCCGCCAGCGTGGCACCGGCCGATTCGAGCCCCTCCGGCAAGTCTTTGAAGCTCAGCGTGATCGGTCCGTCGAACCCGTCCTTGCGCAGGGCGTAGACCGTCACCGCGGCGGAATTGTTGCTGCGGATAACGATCTTGGAAGGGATCAAACGCAACTCGAAATCGGGCTGCGGTTGGCTGATGCGGAGCCGGTAGGCATATTCCTTTCCTCCGCGCCGCGGCGTGTCGCCGATATGAACAAAATACTTTCCGTCGGCGGGCAGCTGCACCATGAGGTAGGAATCGGCGTGGTCGGTGTTCAGCCCCGATCCCGCGTCGTAATGATCGTCGTTCAACGCGATGATCTTGCCCGCCGCGTCGGTGACCTTGACGAACGAGTCGAACGGGGAACCGAGCCGACGAGCATGCACTTCCGTGACGATTGTCTCCCCGGCTTTGCCTTCCACTTCGAAGACATCCCAATCACCCGGATGATCCGCTCGCCCGTTGATGATAATGGGCAGACTCACCTTCTGGGCCTGGGACGGCTCGTCGTTGGATTCCGCGTCCAGACACTCGGGCAGCGTGTCGAGGGCGAACGGCACGTAGTTGGAGAACAGTTTCCCATTGGTGGCGACAATCAGGTGGCTTCCCGGCTTCGCATCCTGGGCGGGCAGTGCCAGCGTGACATCGTCGAGGTTCCAGCCGCTCATCTCGACCTTGAGCGGCTCGCCCGCGCGGCCACCTAACGGGAAGATGCTGGTCACAAACGGCAGCTCACTGACCGTAATCCGGTACACAAAACTTTCGCGTCCGCGAAAGAGTGCCTCGTTGATCGTGAGCACATACTCGCCGTCCGCAGGCACCTCATAATAGATGAGCGGATCGGGATCGGAACGGAAATCGTCGTTATAAGCCACCTCGGTGCCGTTGGCATCGCACAGCTTCAGCACGGCCTGGAACCAACCGGGCACGCCGTCGGGGACGTAGGGGACTAACTCGCGAGCTTTGCCGGAGATGACCAGCCGCTGCCCCTTGTTCGCCTGAAAACGATAACGGTTCACCTCGCCCGCAGCGATCTGGCCGTTCATCGTGCATGGCAATGTGACGCGCAGCTCCTCTTCTTCCGGCGGCCTCTTGCGCTGAGCCAGATACTCTTTGCCGAGCACCGGGAGTTTCATGGTCTTCATCGGCTTGCGGGCGACCTCGGGCACTTGGCCTACGTAGAACGGCAGCGGATTGGAGACGCCTCGCTTGGTGATCACACGGATCTCGCGCCGGCCCGGTTTTGCGTCCGGCGCCACCGTGATCTCGGCAAAGACGAGTTCCGTTTGGGAACGAACAGCCGGGTCGCGCTCGTCTTCTGCAAAGGTCCTTTCGATCCGGTCGATCAGCTTCTGCTTGGCCGCTTCTTTCTCGGACGGCGCGGGCTCTTCCTTGGCGACCTTTTCAGCCGATTGCGCGTCCTTTGGTTTTTCCAGCTTCGCATTGCATTTGCTGCAGACGGTGGCGTCAAGCGGGTTGAGAGTACTGCACGCGATGCACATCAGGCCCTCGACTCCGGCGAGGGCAACAGGCGGGCCGATGGGCGCGGGGAACTCGAACCAGGCCATCTTGGCGGCCATCGCGTCGTCCACCGTCGTTTCCTTTTTCTTCAACTCTCTCAGTTGCTGGTTGACCAACCCCATCTCCTGGTTGTCCATCACCCGGTAGTAATCGACCAGCCGAACGGAAACTCCTTCCCCGCTCACAACCACATCAGAAGCATAGACGAGCCCCTGTCCGCCCAACCGAATCGGGAAGGTGGTGTCCTGCTGGCCGCCGGCCGGATAGACGTAACCGATGTATTGGTTCTGCGCCCAAACCGACGATGCGGTGGCCGCCATAATCGCCAGCCCCAAGATCGGAAGCCTATTGAGTCGACTCATGAACTCCTCCATTTTCTATCGTTTCAGCATCGGCGAAAAACCTGCAAACGCTGAGATCGGGCGCGGGAGACGCGGCCTGACGGCGCTCCCCGCGATCGATCACCACTGGCCACCGATGGTTACAGAATCTCTTCCAAAAGCCCGGCCGACTTCATCCCCTCGTTTTCGGCGTCCAATACGTAGGCATCCAGCCCCCAGGGATGGGGCAGTTTGGCCGCGGCGTCGATGCCGGCCAACAGATACATACTTCCCAGCAGGTCCGCCGGATAGACAGGTCTTTCCTTGACTTTTTCGCCTTTTTCATCGGACTCGCCGACGATCCGGCCGCCCTTGAATCCACCGCCGGCGACCAGCACGGTAAAGACATCCCCGTGGTGATGACGCCCTCCGTTCCAAGGCGGTTCCCAGGACACCTTCGGCGTTCTGCCGAACTCGCCGGTACACCAAACCAGGGTGCTATCCAACAAACCGCGACTGCTCAGATCCGAGAGCAGCGTTGCCAGTCCTTGGTCCAACATCGGGCACTGTCGCTGCATCGTCGCGAAGTGGCTCGAGTGCGTGTCCCATCCACCGGGAAAGCTGATGGTCACATAGGGCACACCCGCCTCGACCATCCGCCGCGCCGCCAAGCATTCCTGTCCGAAGGTGTTCCGCCCATAGCGATCTCGCAATTCCTTCGGTTCATTGTCGAGATTGAAGACTTCCTTGCCCTGTCCCAGAATCAACCCGTAGGCGTTCTGCTTGGCCGCCTCGGTCTCAGCCATTTCCGGGACCTCCGAAAGGCCGTAGCCCAGGAGATTGACCTTATCGACCAATTCACGGCGGGCCTTTTGCCGCGCGTCGTCGATTCCCCGGTTGACGATTCCCTGCACCTCGAAGCGGGCGGCGTTCGGATCGCCGCCGGTGGCGAAGGGCTTGTACGCGGGGCCCAGGAAGCCCTCTTCGGAAAACCGCCCGGCCGCCTGAAGCATGACGATGTAGGGGGGAAGCAGTCCTTTGTACTGTTCCTTCTTGAAGAAAGTGAAGATTGCGCCGACGCTGGGATAGGCCAACCGCCCGCCGGGCTTATGCCCGGTTTGCATCAGATACGCCGCCGTTTCATGGCCGTTGTTACCATGCGTCATGCTGCGGATCAAGGAGTACTTGTCCGCCTGCTTGGCCAGCAGGGGGAACAGCGAACTGAGTTGAATTCCCTCGACGTTGGTGGGAATGAACTTGTCAAGCTGTCCCAGATAGTCGTAGCCGGTACCCGGCTTCGGATCCCAGGCGTCGTTTTGCGACATGCCGCCCCACAAGAAAATCTGGATGACCGACTTGGTCTGGCCCTTCTTCGCCTTGGCTTGGGCCGCAGCGTCTCGGGCGGCCTTCTCGTCGGCGAGCTTCTGCTCAGGCGACTTCTCGGGCTCAGCCGCAAAGACGCGGGAGTTCAAACTCTCCGCCGCAATGATGCCCGCCGCGCCCAAAGCGCCGCGTCGCATTGCCTCGCGCCGGGACACATGCTGTTGCTTGTCGAAATTGTGGTTCGTGCTCATGATTTCAGTCCTCCTTTTACTACCCCTTTGATTGTCGTGCCAGGAAAACGGACCGTTTCGCGTGATACCCAAACGCTTCGGAAACACTCAATGCCGCAGAAGAAACTCGGGACTATTGATCAACGCCCAGGCAAGATCGATCCAAACGTCGCGCCCTTTCGCCGCTTGGGTCTTGGCGTGTTCCTCCGCGGCCTTGACATCGGCATCTGTCGGAAACCGTGAGAGGATGGTCAGGTAAAGATTTTCGGCGATTTCATTCGCCGTGCCGCCCGAGGCGAGCATTGCCGCGAGCTTCGGGCCGCTTTGTAGCTTGCTCTGTATGGTGGCCGAATTCAGCATGTGCAGCCATTGGGGCGAGGCAAGCTCGCTGACCCGCTCGCTTTCCATCCCCGTGGCCCGTGCGGATCGTCCGAACAAGGTGAGGAAGGAATCGGTGATGCTGCCGTCGGCCAGCGCCACCGCGCGCATGTCGTTGGGAATATACGTGAAAGGCTCCGGAACCGCGCTGGTGTACAGATCCGAACTGCCCGTGATCTGGTTTAGTGCATCGATCAACACCTCGGCCTCCACGCGCCGCAACGGATAGCTGGCGAAGTTGGCTCTCGCTTCCGGCTCGACGGATCTCGGGATCGAGGAAAACTGATACGTGGTCGAGGTGAAGATCAGCCGCTCCAGGTGCTTCAGATTGTAGCCGCTGGAGACTAGTTCCTGTTCCAGATAGGCCAGCAGTTCGGGGGCGCTGGGCGGGTTGTCCTCCCGAAGGTCGTCCGGCTCGTGGATAATGCCGCGTCCCAGCGCCCACGCCCAGGTGCGGTTGGCGATGGCTTTCGCAAACCAGGGGTTTTCCGGCCGAATCAGCCACTCGGCAAACACCTCCCGCGGATCGCGTTTCGGCGGAATCGTTATCTTGGTGCCGTCCGGAAAGACGGCCTCCAGCGGCCCGTTTTCGCTCAACGGTTCGGCCAATGCCTGCGGAATCTGGTTGGTCACCTTCACCGACTGGGCGACGGCGTCGATTCCCGGCGCGGTGCTGCCGGGCACGGCGATCGAGTTGAGGGGATCCCAAAAGACAATTTCTTCCTTCCACTCGCTGGTAGGCTTGTAGCCGACCTGCGAGAAGAAGACGGCCATGCCGGCGCGGCGGTCTTCCGTCCACAAGTGGGCTCGCATTCCCATCAACGCCAATCCTACGGACGCGCCGATGCCTTCCGGAGTCCTGTCCTGGATGGCGCGGTAGAAGTTGACCGGCCCGACGCGAAAGTTGCTCCCACTGGACGTGAGCAGTTCCCGGGCGAACTGGTCGTACGGCTTGTTCTTGGAGATCGATTCCCAGATCCAGCGGTGGTAGGCTTGCGCCGCGTTGGGCCAAAGCTTGACGGGAAACTCCGCCTTGACTTTCAGGACATCACTCCATCTCATGGCCCAGTAATCGACATGCGCCACCTGGTCAAGCAGATGATCGATCAGGGCGACGCGTTTGTTCTGGTTCGAATCTTGGATGAACGATTTGGCCTGTTCGGCGGACGGCAACTTGCCTGTCAGGTCCAGATAGGCGCGCCGGACAAACACCGCGTCGGAGCAGAGGATCGGTTCGACCCCCAACGCCTTCAACTTTGCAAACACGATTTCATCGATCCGGTTCGCCGGCTTGGGCGGATCAGAACTCTCCATCAGGTCAGCCACTTGCCGGGCGGCGACCAGTCGATACAACGCGGCCTTGGCCCGCTCGGCCAGGGACCGTTTGTCGGCGGCGACCTGCGTGGCAGCCACATACGCCGCCCGGGTGTTGTCTGCTTCCACCTTCAACGGAGCGGCCGCGGCATCCGCCTCGTTGGCCGCTTGTTCATCCGCCACGTGCGTCTCTTTGGCCGCGGCAATCCGCTTCTTGAGGTTCTCCAAGCCCTCTTCGGCCGCCTTCTTCCTCGCTTCGGCCCTGCTCAAGTTCTGCGCGGCGGCATTGGCCTGAATCGCCGCTTGCTCCACCTTCTGCTGTGCTGGGACCAGAACCGCCTTGGCCTCGTTAGCCACTTTGCGTTTGGCGTACAGGAGTTGCAACAGGCCGAGGCTAACTTGCCCGTTGTCATCAAGGCATTGACCGACGCGACCGAGGCCAAGCCGCCCCTGGACACGGCGTTGGCCGAGGCCAAGGCTGCCGCGCTCCCACTGCAGGAAGCTTATGATGCGGCCGAGAAGGCGGCCAAGGAAGCGGAGGCCGTCGCGAAGGCCGCTTTCGACGCGGCCAACAAGCTCGACGACGAAGCCAAGAAGGCCACCGCCCAAGCGGCCGCTGTCCGCAGGGGCGCTGACACGGCCAAGGCCGCCTTGGCCCGGGCGCAGCGAAACGAAGTGCAGGCGACGGTTCAGATCGGCACCGCCTCGCAGAAACTGGCCGACGCCGCGATGCAGAAGAAGGCAGCCGATGAGGCTTTGGCCGGCGCCACGAACCAGCTCGCCGCCGCCACGGCGGCTTTCCAGGCAGCCGACCAGGCTGCGTTGGCTGCGGAGGCCAATGCCAAGGTGGTTTCCGAGGCGGAGAAGCAGCAGGCCGAAGCCGAAGCCGGCGCGAAACGCAATGCGGCCGACGCGGCCAAGACCGCCTTGACCCAGGCACAGCAAAACGAGCAGCAAGCACAGGCCCAGGCCGCCGCGACCGCCAAGAACCTGGCCGACGCCCCGACGCAGAAGAAAGCGGCCGACGAGGCCTTGGCTAACGCCAAGAACCAAGTGGCCGCCGCCACCGGCGCTCACCAGGCAGCCGAACAGGCCGCCCAGGCGGCTCAGGCCGCGGCCCAGGCAATTTCCGCGGATGCTGCCAAATCCCCCGAGGAAAAGAAGAACGCTGCCGACGAAGCCGCCGCCAAACGCAACGCAGCCGACGCGGCCAAAGCGGCCTTGGCCCAGGCACAGCAGAACGAACAGCAAGCACAGGTCCAGGTCAACACCGCCGACAAGAACCTGGCTGACGCCCCATCGCAGAA
>Ga0366817_10213_pt2 | contig 20117 bp, 17 predicted proteins | sample TotcelFGM3001N13_FD_207092 | JGI IMG/M metagenome (GOLD analysis project Ga0366817, IMG submission 207092) | Enriched cells from coal bed in the Powder River Basin, Montana, United States - Total cells FGM rep3 HSBNCT.FGM.300.1.N13 ...
ACGACAAAATCAAAGTCCGGTATCTCTCCGACGACGACAAGTACTGGGCAGAACTGGTGAACTTCGGGCATAAATTCGTACACGTGCCCGACCGGTACGTCCGTCAGTACGACCTGCTGCTGATGGGCGGCATCTGGGCACAAATCGAACTGCGGCACGAGTACGATGACGAGGCCAAGGGAAAACGCAGTCCATTCTGGATCGACGAGATCAAGCCGATCCAACTTGGCTCTTTCGACCTGGACGACTATTTCCGTGGCAGGCGAGAGTTCGATTCGGACCAGTGGGTCGACCTGCTGATTCGCAGCATTGGCCTGGAGCCGTACCATTTCGAGCGGCGACTGAAGATCCTGTTGCTCGCGCGGCTGATTCCGCTGTGCGAGGCGAACTACAATCTGGTCGAGTTGGGACCGCGCGGCACGGGAAACTCGTATGCATTTCAGGAGATCAGCCCGTACGCGATTCTGCTGACGGGCCCGACCACGGTGGCGAACCTCTTCTACAACATGGCGTCTGGCAAGATGGGGCTGGTTGGCCTGTGGGACAGCATCGCGTTTGACGAAGTTGCTGATCTGCAAAAGATGCCGAAAGAGGTCGTGACCACGCTGAAGACCTACTGTGAGTCGGGGATGTTTGCCCGTGGCAAGGAAGCGCTGACGGGGCACGCGTCGATCGCGATGTTCGGCAATACGAACCAGCCGGTCGAGGTGATGGTCAAGTCGTCGCACCTGTTTGCGCCGATGCCCGATGTGGTGCGGGAAGACTGGGCCTTTCTCGACCGCATTCACTTTTACTTGCCGGGCTGGGAAGTGCCCAAGATGCGGATCGAGTTCTTCACGGAGCACTACGGCTTCGTGGTCGATTATCTGGCCGAGGCGTTGCGGGAACTGCGGAAACACAACCGCACGGAAATCATGGATCGGCACTTCTCTCTGGGATCGCATCTGAATGCCCGCGACGTAAAGGCCGTCCGCAAGACGGTCTCTGGGCTGGTGAAACTGATGTATCCGCATGGCGAAGTGACGCGGGGCGAACTGGCGGAACTGGTCGAACTCGCTGTGGAAGGCCGCCGACGAGTGAAAGAACAGCTCAAGAAAATGGGCTCCTTCGAGTACCAACAGACATCGTTCTCCTACATCGACAGTGAAACCCGCGAGGAGCGGTTTGTCGGCGTCCCAGAACAAGGCGGCAGGGACATGATCTCTACCGACCCGCTGGCTCCCGGTTCGCTCTACACGGCGTCGGTCGACGTTCAAGGTAAGGTTGGCGGAAGCACGCGGTACTGCCGGCGCTGCTGGTCTTGGGTGACTTGAGCATTCAGGGCAACATCAAATCCCTGCCGTCGCTTGCCGAGCCGCTCCAAGTCGGCATGGACAACGGCGCCCGCCGTGCGCTCGTTCCGCTGGAGAACAAGCGAAGTTTTCTCGAAGTGTCGGGGGACATCGTGGAGCGGGTCGACCCCGTGTTCTTCTCCGACCCGACGACAGCGGCGATGAAGGCATTGGGGATGAATTGATCCTGCGAACTGAACGACGGCGGCCGTTCCTGTCGAAGTACCTGAAAGCCATCGCGCCCCGGCGAACTCAGTTGCCGGTCGCAAGTTGTCTCAGCAGGGTCGAACGTGCCGCCAGAGAGGTTGTCCCGATCGAAGCCCGACGGTTGTCGAAGCTTTCCGTCGCCTCGTCTGTCAAGGAGACGCTCAACTTACTAAGATGGACGGCTTGAACGGACTCAAGGATGAAGCCATGAAGAACAACCCGCTGCCGATCCGACCTGCCGGAGAATTTAGATGACGCTTGCGTCGCTGAGCATGCTGCTGGTCTGGGCCCTGCCGCTGGCCGCACCGCACGACGCACCGCCGGCCGATCGGGCCGGCGAGGCGCGGGAGATCCTCGCGGCTAGCGGCGTGCAGGCGCGGCATCACGACCGCATGTCCAGCGTCAGCGCCGTGGTTTCCGCTGGCGGACGCGTATTCTCGATCTTCGACGAAGCCACGCCCGCGTCGATCCTGGTTCCGCCGAAATGGTCGCTGATCGCCCGTGATGCCTTCAACGGAACGATTCTCTGGAAACGCGACCTCGAACAATGGCATACCCACCTGTGGCCGCTGAAAAGCGGTCCGGCCCAATTGCCGCGGCGGCTGGTCGCCTCGGATCGGCACGTTTACGTCACCCTGCGACTGGACGGGCCCCTGCTGGCCCTGGACGCTGCCACCGGCGAAACCGTGCGGACCTATGAAGACACGGCGGCCACCGAGGAGATTCTGCTGGATCGCGGTGTCTTGTTCCTCCGCGTGAATCCGCGCGCCCCGTCGCCCGAATATGTGGATCTGGCCTCCATATCACGAGCCGTTCGCGAGCCGTTTTACGACGAACAGCCGCGGCAGATCATGGCCTTGGACGCCGCGACCGGTCGGGTCCTGTGGACGGTTCGACACGGAGTCCTGCCGGGTACGTTGGCGGTCGGCGGCGATGGCGTCTTCTTTCACGACGGCCACCGCGTGGTGGCACTCGAGCGGGAAACGGGCACCGAACGCTGGCGATCGGAAGGGGTCGCTCGCCAGCGGGAACTGCTGTCCCGTTATATGCCGACGCTGGTCGTGTATGACGACGTGGTCCTCTTCTCCGGCCAGGGCCGCGGCCGTTCCGGCGGGGCATCGGGCAAAGCCGCGCGCGACGAGCTGACGGCGCTTTCGGCACACACGGGCCAAGTCCTGTGGCAGGCCGACCACCCGCCGTCCGGCTATCAGTCACCCGAGGATGTGCTGGTCGCGGGCGGACTGGTCTGGTGCGGCGAGACGACCGGCGGGTCCGGCATCTTTACGGGCCGCGATCCTCGAACCGGCGAGGTCAAAGCAGAATTTCCACCCGATACGGATGTGTTCTGGTTTCATCACCGCTGCCATCGCGGCAAGGCGACGGAAAATTATCTCCTGATGTCGCGGACGGGAATCGAGTTCGTCGATTTCCGCAACCAGCAGTGGCTGGTCCATCACTGGGTGCGCGGCGCGTGCCTGTACGGCGTGATGCCGGCCAATGGCCTGCTGTACGCTCCGCAGCATCCGTGCGCGTGCTATCTGGAGACGAAGCTGTCTGGGTTCAACGCCCTGGCTCCGGCAGCGGCCGGTGCGCGGGTTCCTGGGGAGATCGCCGGCCAGTCGCGTCTGGAACGAGGGCCGGCGTACGACGAACTGTCGGTCCAGGCGATCGTGCCACCGGCCGCCGAGGCGTGGCCGACCTATCGCGCCGACAGCGAGCGCAGCGGCCGTACGCGAACGGCCGTGGATCCGCACGCCACGCGCCGCTGGCAAGCCGAGTTGGGCGGCAAACTCACCAGTCCGGTCGTCGCCGAGGGCAAGGTGTTCCTGGCCCGCGTCGATACCCATACGGTTTTCGTCCTGGACGCAACCAGCGGCCGGCTGCGGTGGTCCTTCACGGCCGGGGGGGCGATCGACTCGCCGCCCACCATCCATGCCGGCCGCGTGCTGTTCGGCTCGGCAGACGGTCATGTCTACTGCCTGCGAGCGGCGGACGGCCAGTTGGCGTGGCGGTTTCTGGCCGCTCCGATGGACCAACGGCTGATGGCATTCGAACAACTGCAATCGGTCTGGCCGGTGCATGGCAGCGTGCTCGTGCAGGACGAAGCAGTCTGGTTCGTCGCCGGGCGGTCCGTGTTCCTGGACAGCGGCTTGCGGCTGTGGCGCGTGGATTTGGCCACGGGCCAAGTCCTCTCGGAAACCGTGCTCGACGATCGCGATCCGGCCACGGGCAAGGACCTGCACGCGTACGTGAGCTGGCTGAATATGCCCGTCGGTTTGCCGGACATTCTGTCTTGTGATGGGCGTCACGTCTACATGCGTTCCCAGGCCTTCGCGCTGGACGGCAAGCCTCGGCCGCCGGAGTCTTTCCCGCGTACCGGCGAAGGCCACGGCGGCGCCAGCTTTGCGCCGCCGCCCAACCAAGACGCCGGCCAGGCGCATCTGTTCTCGCCCACCGGCTTTCTGGACGACTCGTGGTGGCATCGGACCTACTGGCTGTACGGCAGCCGATTCTACAGCGGCTGGAGCGCCTACTACCTGGCCGGCAAGGTGGTTCCCGCGGGACGGCTCCTGGTCTTTGACGATGCGCACGTCTACGGGTTTGGACGCAAGCCCCAGTACTTCCGCTGGACCACACCGATCGAGCACCACTTGTTTGCTGCCGGCAAGACGACGCCGGAGCCGATGTCCGTGTTGCCCAGCAAGGCGGTTCGCACGGGAGCCGTGCCGCCGGCCGAATCGCTGGTCAGGGTGCACGTGCCGAAGTCGGACAGCCTGAACCCGGCCGGCAAGCCGCTGACGGTGGAAGCCTGGATCAAGGCCGAACGAGCCGACGGCGTGGTACTGGCGCATGGTGGCCGTGCGCAGGGCTACGCGATGTATCTCCAGCAGGGACGCCCGCATTTCACGGTTCGCGCGGGGGACCAAGGCGGCACGTCGGCAGCCCCGCAACAGGCCGGCACGCAGCCGATCGTCGGCCGCTGGTGTCACCTGGCCGGCGTCCTCACGGCCGACAAGCAACTGGAACTGTACATCGATGGCCAACGGATCGCGACAGCCATGACGCCCACGTTCGTCCCTTCCCAGCCGATGGAGAGTATCGACATCGGCGCCGACAGCCAGACGGAGGTAGTCGATTACCAAGGAACGACGGGGTTTGAAGGGCCGATCGACGAAGTCCGCTTGTATCACCGTGCGCTGGGTGCGGCCGAGATGGCCGAAAGGGCCGCCGGAAAAGAGTTGACCGCGGCGGACAAGGCCGGTTTGGTTCTGGCCTACTCCTTTGACGACGGAAAAGCCGTCGATGCATCCGGGCAGGGCAATCACGGCAGTGTCGAGCGGGCCACCGTCGTCGAGGGTAAGTTCGGCTGGGCACTGAAGTTTTCAGACGCAGGCAAGAGCCCCGCCGCTGCGGGGAACCTGGTGAACCATCGCTGGAGTGTCGATCTGCCGCTGATGCCCCGAGCGATGGTCCTGGCCGGCGATGTTCTGTTTATGGCCGGACCGCCCGATCTGGTCGACGAGGACCAGGCTGCGCAGAGTTTGGCAAGTCCAGCGACGCAGGACAGCCTGGTCGAGCACGCCGCGGCGTTGGCGGGCAAGCGGGGAGCCGTATTGTGGGCCGTCGGGGCGACGGACGGCCAGCGGCTGGCCGAGCAAGCGCTCGACGCTCCGCCGGTATTCGACGGCCTGGCCGCCGCCGCAGGAAATCTGTTCCTGGTCACTGTCGACGGAAAGGTGTTGTGCTTCGGGCGTTGACGCTTCGAGTCACTTCAATTGCGGGAGAACGACACGGATGGAACGTCTGACCAGTTTCCTGGGCTTGGGCATCATGCTCTTGCTGGCTTGGCTGATGTCCGAGAACCGGCGGCGAATGAATGGGCGGCTGATCGTCAGCGGCATCCTGCTTCAATTCGGCATGGCCATGTTGCTGCTCTGGACGATGCCGGGGCGGATCGCGTTCGACGCGGCCCGCCTGGTAGTTGCCCAAGTGCTCGAGTTTTCCGACGCGGGGGCCGAGTTCGTGTTTGGAGCCGAGTTCCAGCATCACTTCTTGGCGTTTTCCGTACTGCCCACGATCATTTTCGTTTCCTCGCTGACCGCGATCCTGTTTCATGCGGGGGTGCTTCAGCAGGTGGTCCGGTTGATGGCGAGGCTGATGGTCTGGGTGATGGACGTGTCGGGCGCCGAATCGCTGTGCGCGTCGGCGAACGTGTTCGTGGGGATGACCGAAGCGCCGCTGGTCATCCGCCCGTACTTGCCGACGATGACGCGTTCGGAACTGATGGCCATGATGACCGCCGGGATGGCGACGATCGCCGGCGGCGTGATGGCCGCCTATGTGGGGATGGGGGCGGATGCCGGACACTTGCTGGCGGCCTCGCTGATGTCGGCTCCGGCCGCGCTGGTCGTGGCCAAGATCATGGTTCCAGAGGTCGAGGTATCGCCGACCAAGGGGATCGTCCGCGTCGAGGTTCCGCGACGGGACGCCAACTTCCTGGATGCGGCCTGTCGCGGAGCCGCCGAGGGACTCAGCTTGGCGCTGAACGTGGCGGCCATGTTGATCGCCTTCATCGCCCTGGTGGCCATGCTCAACTGGACTCTCGCGCAACTGCCGCCGGTCGGGGACGAGCCGCTGTCGCTGGAGCGGATGCTGGGCTGGGTCATGGCGCCGCTGGCTTGGGTCATGGGCATCGAGTGGGCCGACGCCCCGGCGGTCGGAATGCTGCTGGGAAAGAAAACGATCCTGAACGAATTCCTCGCGTACAGCGATCTGGTGGCGATGAAGGACCGAATTTCGCCGCGTTCGTTCACCATCGCCACCTATGCCCTGTGCGGTTTTGCAAACTTCGGTTCCGTGGCGATCATGGTCGGCGGAATCGGTTCCCTGGTCCCCGCGCGCCGCCAAGACATCGCGCGTTACGGTTTTCGGGCCCTGATCGGCGGCACGCTGGCGGCGTTCACCACCGCTTGCGTCGCCGGGATATTGATCTGACGGTCAGCCGTCTATCCCGAGGATCGGGACGGGAAGCGGGCGTTTTCCGGATCCCGTGAAAGGGGACGGGGGTGGCGTGTTCAATTTGTACTTGTTAAGGCCAATCTCCGTGATCCTGTTTTTGTTCTGTGTAGAACCGTTTTGGAGTGCGGTGGCTTGACGCCGCTTTCGTTTTGCGGCAGCCCAGCATTTTGCATGATCCCGCATTATTCACGCTAGGGCTTACGCATTTTTGATTTTTTGCTAACTTAGCCGCTTGTGACCGGAGTAAATGAGTCACCGCGTCGAGCACGGAGGTTTCATCCGATGGGTGAAGGTAAGCGGCCGTTCTTTGAACCGTCTTTCAATCGTTCGATTAAGGTCCAAGGAGGTGACGATCGTCTGACCTCGGACGCCGGCTTCTTGCTGTTGCGGGAGGCCGATCATCGGCTCGGACTGATCGAATCGCTGGCTGGAGAATTGCGAGATCCGCGGCAACAGCATCTGGTCCGATATACGATGCCGGAACTTCTGCGAGAGCGGATCTACAGCATGGCGTTGGCCTATCAGGCCCAAGATGACGTGGACCGCTTGGCGCATGATCCTGCCTTGCGAATGGCGACATGGAATCGTCCGGGAGATCAGGTGCTCGAAGAACGTTCGGCCAGTCAGCCGACCCAGTCGCGGTTGATCGACGTCTTGGCCGCCGACCGTCAGAACCTGGAGGCGGTTCGCGGCGCCTTGGGCGACTGGGTCGAGCGGCATTTGCGAACCACGAGCGATCATGCAGTTCGGCGGGGCACGATCGATATCGACAGCTTCCCGATCGTCGTCTACGGCGATCAGGAAGGGGCCGCGTATAACGGCTATTTTAAAGAGCAGGCGTATCATCCGCTGGTCGCCAGTTTCTCGGTGGCGGGCGACTACGATAGTACGCTGGAAGGCTGGCGACTGGGCAACGGCTTCATTCACGGGATACTTCGTCGAGGAAACGCCCACACGGCCGAAGGCATCTTGCGATTCGTGACGAACGTGGTTCAGCGTGCTCGTTGTCTGGCTTACGTGTTCGACTTGCGTTTGGACGCCGGTTACACTTCCGGCGATGTGTTGGATTTCCTGACACGGGAAAGCGTCCGTTTTTTGGGGCGTCTGAAGTGCAACGCAGTTCTGGAGAGGATGGCGGCGCCGCATTTGAAACGTCCTCCCGGCCGCCCGCCGAAAGAAGGCTATGAGACGGTGATTGAACTGGGCCTGTATCAGGCCGAGTCGTGGGAGTTTCCGCAACGCGTGATCCTGGTCGTGGTCGATCGGCCCGATCCGAAGACGGGGCAACTGAACCTGATGCCCGACTACTTCTTCCTCGTGACCAATCGAGAGGAAGAGGAAATGAGTGGCGAGGCGTCGCTGGCCCATTATCGGAAGCGTGGGACATTTGAAGATCGGTTGGGAGAATTCAATCAACTGGGCATTCGCTTGTCGAGCCCGGAATTCCGGCAGAATGAAGCGACGTTCCTGCTGGCGTTGTTGGCCTTCAATTTGAGTAACATGCTGCGATCCGAATTGGAGGATTCGCTCGGCGGCTGTTGGGACCTGACGCGCTTTCGCAATTACGTGCTGAAGGCCGGCGGCCGTGTGGCGAAGCACTCGCGTCGCCTGATCGTGCATCTGGCCCAGCCGGTGATCCGCTTCTGGCAACGCCTGCTCGACCGGGTCACGTCCTGGCGTTTGAGACCTCGCTTTCCGCTGCCCCGCGGCCCGACGCGTCGTGCTTGGCGGCAGCCTCCCCGCCACGCTCATCTGGTGGAGGTACTTCGGGACTGACTTTGTCAGTGAAATCTTGACCACCCCCGTTCTAGCCAGCTTCGCTGGGGAGGGGGAAGTTCTGCGCTCCTCTCACGCTCCCCCTTCTTCCTTTCCCCTCGCCTCATCCTCACCTACAGCGTGAATAATTCCGGATGATAGCTGTTGGAGGAGCTGAGAGAAGGAAAGGCACAGCCAAAGCGGCGTCAAGCCACCGCACTGCTCCGAAACTCCGGCACAAGGAGACGCACAATCTCCCCCACCCGCACAGGCGGAGGCACCTTGCGCCGGGGCGGGGCGGCGATGACCAGTACACCGCGACGCCCAGCTACCATCATGATACCATTTTCATCATTCCGGTGCCGGGAACCGGCATGAGTGACTCCAAAGAAAGTGGACCGGCCAGTGGGGAACAAAAATCGTCACGTTCCAGCAGTACAAAATTGGGCGGAAGAGGAAAGGGCCCTTAACTCGGGCCCGCTCGGATGTGAACGTGCTGATCCGTAGGAAACCGCGTAGATGAGCAGCTTTTACCTCCTCATATGCTTGGTTGTTCTGATTTACATACTCGTTGAAGGGATCCTCGGTTGGACACGCACGGACCCTGAGACAGCCACGAAACGATGCGTCACCATCGTCGTCCTTTGTTTCGTGGTCGCCGCGTTTTTGGTACTTGCAGTAATTGCACAAAGGCACGGATTGGCGCTTTGGTAAACAGTAGCGAAGAGCGAATGGATCAGATCTGGTACCACGAGCATGATGAATACCGTGACAGGGGACGGGGGTCTTTTCTCCGTTGGGCGGGAAACGACCCCCGTCCCTTTCCTTCCCCCAGTGTGGCGTTAAGCCCCGACTGACGGCGCGGCGTCTCACTGTCTCGCGACGAGATCGTCCGCGTATGGGACGTTGAACACGGACAATGTGTCGTCATCTTTCCTCGCCGAGTTCCGTCTGGTCTTCCTCCTCCCAGGCCCGCTCCAATTGCCGTCGAGTCAGGGCGCGCCGCTGGGCACGGCGGATCCGCAGGATACGTACGGACGCCCCATCCACGGTGAAGATGACGCGAAAGACATGGGGCCGTTTGCCGAAGTGGAATTCACGCACCTCCAACTCCACTTTGCCGTTCTCCCGAGCCAGTGGCCAACGTTCCGGATGATGGGCCAATGTGCGCAAGGCCGCTTCGAATCGGTCCAACCAGCGGCGCGCCGTCTGCGGCGCGCGGCGTGCTGCGTACTGATACGCATCCGCCAAATCTTTTCGGGCCAAACGCTGGACAAGTACATGATGGCTCATGGCTCGGACGAAACTGACTGCGAGCGGCGAACGAGGTCAAATGCTTTGTCCAACGGCAGGCCGGAATCACCCAAGTGAAACTCGGCCACCGCCTCCCGCACGGCAGCGAGGTCTTCTTCCTCCTCGGACAGTGCCCTCAAGGCATCTCGCAGCACGTCTTCCTCCGTAGCGTATCCGCCGCCAGCCATCCGGCCGGCGATCATCTGTTGAACGTCAGCGGGAAATGCGTACCCCATGCTCCACCTCCATTTCAGAACGCTTCGGCAATCACACCGCCTGTTCAGGTTCGTTCGCCGCCCGCACGACCACGAGAGTTACGTCGCTGGCGTTTGGGCTGCGGCGAAGGATTGCTCTTGAGTTTGCACATGATGCCCTTGTCGAGAACAATTTGGATTCTACCATCTCGCGCGCCGGTTGCACACGGATGATTCCACGAAGTCACCAGCGGCCAGACGGCTTTGGCAAGCAGCCTGATCATGGTGAGTCTGGTCCGCGATCCCACTAACTGCTCCCTTGCAATTGCGCATTCAGGGCCGCTAGATTGGCGCCAGCATGGACTACCACCTCTTGGGAAATACGGAAAACGCCGTCGTGTAAGTAGCTTCCCAGGGGCACCATGATACAGCCGTCGGGTTCCAGAAACAGGGGCATGTCTGGCAGCGTTTGACCGACGACCATCGTTTCGATGTAGGCACGCGTGGTCAGATCGCACTCGTTGGCGACGGCGGTCAGCGGCTGATCGGCGGGCGGCTGAAACGGAATTGCTGCGGAATTGCTGGGGTAAAATCTGGTTTTACACGATAAGGTGGGAATCGTGGAGTATTTGGACGTTTGAAAACTCGAGTAAACCAGATCTGACGCCGCTGCTGCCCCGCTGCTGCCGTTGCTGGAGGGACTCAGCTTGGCGCTGAACGTGGCGGCCATGTTGATCGCCTTCATCGCCCTGGTGGCCATGCTCAACTGGACTCTCGCGCAACTGCCGCCGGTCGGGGACGAGCCGCTGTCGCTGGAGCGGATGCTGGGCTGGGTCATGGCGCCGCTGGCTTGGATCGGCGGAAAACCTGTACGGCATCAGTACGGCATCAGCGATCGGTTTACGTCCGTCCGCTGCGGCGATACCTTCGTGTACCAGAAGCTTCGGCGCGCATCGGCTCCGTAACGCGCCGCGTCAGCACGTGCCGAACCGGGACCCCAGCGGCGCAAGACCGCAGCTTTATTCGAAGGGATTTTCAGGCTTCTTCGCAATATCCTGCGCTTGCTGGACGAAATCTCGGTCGCCGGGGCTGAGTTTGTCCAAGGGAACCCGGATGTCCTTGCCATCCTTGCGTTTTAGTTGCACGTTGCCGTCGGCAACTCCCAGGTACGTGGCCTCGATCTTGTGCGTGCCTGTGACGTCCGACCAGGTGCGCCAGCCCGCATCCCCAGCCGCCGACGACGATTTGGCGGGCTGGAACAGCTCCTCCGGAGCCAGCTGTAATTGATCCCGTGCGATCGCCTTGTCCCAGGCGGCAGTCGACCAGCCGCGCGGGTGAATCTTGACCCGGCCGTCGGCCAGCAACTCCAGGACGTCGGCCGGCTTCCAAAACGTATGATCTTGAAATTGTAGGATCTGCCCTACGTACAGCGGTGTGTCCTTTGTAACCGCGCGAGCGGTCGACGGAACGGGCGACGGGCGCGCATACTTCTGATCCAATTCTTTCCGCGGCCGGTACTCGAGCGACCATTGCAGCAACGCCTTGTGGGCGGCTTCGCGGACGGGGCGTTCAGGATGCGTCAGGAGCGACTCGACCGCCGCGGCGACTTCGCGGTCGGGATCCGCGGGCGATTTCTCGGCCAAGTCGCCCAGGACCTTGCTCACAGCCTCCGTATCGGCCCCGCGGAGCGCCGCCAGGACGGCTTTCTGCTCCTCGGCGGTCAAGGGCGCTTCGGCCTTGCGCTTCAGCTCAGCTTGGGCTCGAGCGTGCTCCTCCGCCTTGCGACGCAGTTCTTCTTGCTGACGCTCTCGCTCGGCCCGGATGGCGGCCAATTCGTCGTCACTTAGAAGCCGGTACTCCAGCTTGACGGGGATGGTGATCTGCTGATTCTCCGCATTGACGACCAGCTTCAGGTCCATCTGCAGCGATTCGGACACGTGCAGCTTGCGGTGAAAGATCCAGGTGCCGCTGCCGCCGAACGTGAAACCGGTTTCGCCCGCCTGCGGTGCGGGAGACTTCAACTCATAGGTCTTCGCGACCGTCACCAACTCGCCCTCTTCGCGGGTGATCGCATACGCAGCCGACTCCGACGCCGATTGGACCTGCTCTTCCGTCCGGCCGCGGCCGAACGGATCGAAGGGGCCGAATCGAGGAAAATGACTGTCGGTGCGCTGCTCCCGCTCTGCAATCGACGCGCCGCTGAGCACCTTCCATTGCCGCTGGCCCGGCTGCGGCAGCGGCTCGAACGGCAGCACCGAGACATTGCCCAACAGGTACGGCAATTGCGAATCGCCTTTCATCTGCTTGACCGCGCCCGTCGGGGACAGCGTGATCTCGTTGGTGGTCTGTTCGGTGCCCCGGAAGCTGCTGCGGGAAAACGGACTGGGCGGCGGCATGCGCGGCGGCCCGAATCGCGGCCCCGCGCCGCGGGAGCCGGCGGATTCTTTCCAATTCGTCGCTTGAGTCAAGCCGCCCTGATACGTCACGCTGCGGCTGTCGCCGTCGGCGGACTTGACGGTGAAGTGGATGGTGCCTTGGTACGTTTCCGTTTTGGTGGGCAGGTCCACTTCAATCTTCACGCGATAGGCAAACGCCTGCGCCGGCTGCCAGTCGTAACGCAACGGCGCCGGTTGGGCGCTGGCCGACTGCGTCAGGTTCAGGACCGGCACGATGGCGGCAACAATCAGGCACCAACGACGGATGAACATCAGCAGGCTCCTTGCGCGAACGGATTGGAGACGAAACGGCCCACCACAGTTATACGAAGTCCCAGACGACAAGGAAACGCCGCATGCCGTTGCGGCGTGCCGCGGTTCAGGTCAGATTCACGTCGATCATCGGCCGGGCCACCTGCCGTTGTTCCAGCGCGGCCAATGCCTCGTTAACGTCGCTCAATCGAAACGGCACGGAGCGCAGCGGACTCAGATTTAACCGTCCGCTCTGAATCAGCCGGCAATACCGAGGAAAATCGCGATACGGCACGTTGTCACCGCCCCAGGTGCCCAGCAGACGCTTTCCCTGATTCAACTCGCGCGGGTCCAGGGCGATCGTTTCTCCGTGGGGGGCGTTCCCCACGACCACGGCCGCGCCGCCCTGGCGCCGCACGGCGGCCAGGGCTTGCCGCATGACTTCGGGACGGCCGCTGGCCTCCACGGCAATATCAACGCCGCCGGAACAGAGCTTCAGTAACGCAGCCACCGGGTCCTGCTCGCAGGCCAAGATGACATGGCTCGCTCCCAGTTCCAGCGCCACGCGCAGCCGCTCGGCACTGACGTCGACCGCCACAACGGGCTGGGCGCCGGCCAATTGCGCGCCGGCGACAGCACACAGACCGACCCCGCCGGTCCCGAACACCGCGACGCTCTGGCCGGGGCGGACGTCGGCCGTGTTCAGCACGGCCCCCACGCCCGTGGCGACAGCGCATCCGAGCAACGCGGCGTCACACAGATCGAAATCGCCCAGCAGCACCGTGACGCGGTTTTCGCTCACCACGGCATGGCGGGCGAACGTCGTGACCGCCCCGGCATTCACGGTCCGGCCGTTCCAGCCGTAGACCGTGCCCGGCACGTCGGCCCCAGAGCCCTTGATCCAGGACAGCGCCACCCGATCGCCAGGCCGGCACTTGGTAACGCCCAGTCCCACTTGTTGCACGACACCACTGCCTTCATGGCCCAGACAGTGAGGCAGATAGGGATCCTGGCCGCGATGCCCCTGGCATTCCAGCCACTGGGTGTGGCAAACGCCGGCCAAGGCGATCTCGATCAATACCTGGCCCGGCTTCAAGTCGGGAACATCCAACTCGGCGATTACCACCGGCCGCCCCAAATGCTCGAGCACCGCCGCAGTTGTCTTCATATCATCGCCCCTTTGTGTCTTTCGTCGTTGCTGTTCGATAGGCGTCGAGAATCCGTGTCGTCACCGTTTCCGCATCTAACCCTAAACACTGCCGAGCGAAACTCTGGCCGCCGGTCTCGTGGAAAAAGCGATCCGGCGTCCCGATCCGCAGCAGCCGCGCCGGCAAGGGCGATTGGTCCGCAAGCCATTCGGCGACGGCCCCGCCAAGCCCGCCGATCAGGCTGTGCTCTTCCAGCGTCACCACCAGCGACCCGCTGGCAAAGCTCTCCTGCAACAGCCCTTCGTCCAGCGGCTTGACGGTGTGGAAACTGACCAGTCGAACCGACAGCTGCTCGGCCTCCAGGCGGTCCGCAACCGCCACGGCCGTGGGCAACAGATTGCCCGTGCTGAGCAAGGTGATTTGAGTTCCCGCGCGGAGCACGATCCCGCGGCCGATTTCAAACACAGGGTCTTCGCGGTGAACCTCCGGTTCCCCCTTTTTGCCCAGCCGCAGATAGACGGGGGCATCCTGGGCTAACGCGCCCTGCAGTCCCAAGCGAACTTCCGTCGGGTCGCCGGGGCAGACAATCTTCATGCCGGGCAACACCCGCAGCAGCGCGAGGTCTTCGCACGCGTGGTGCGTGGCTCCCAACGAGGCATACGACAGGCCGCCGCCCACGCCCACGACGACGACCGATGCACGATGGTAACAGACGTCCACGCGGATCTGCTCCAGACAGCGGGTCGTCACAAACGGCACGATCGTATAAACCACGGGGCGCAGACCACATAACGCCATGCCGGCGGCGACGGTCATCATGTTCGCTTCGGCGATCCCGCAGTTAAAAAAACGTTCCGGGAATCGGGACTTGAAGTCGTCGAACAAGCGGTTGCCGATGTCGCCCATGAGTAGGACGATGCGATCGTCGTGGGCCGCCAGACTCGCGAGTTCTCGGGCGAATGCGTTTCTCATGCCAGTCCCAGCTCCGCATGCGCTGCCCGCACCTCGTCCGCCGTGGGAATGCGGTAATGCCAGTTGTTGTCGTCTTCCATGAACGAGACGCCCCGCCCTTTGATCGTCCGCGCGATGATGCACGCCGGGCCTTGTCCGGTCTGCAGAGAGCGGTCGATCGCCTGTTGCAGCTCGCCGAGATCGTGGCCATTTACTTCCGTCACCTGCCAGCCGAACGCCGACCATTTGTCCGCCAGGGGACTGAGGGCCAACACCTCTTCGCTGCGCCCGGTGGCCTGCCAGCGATTGAAGTCCACGATGGCCACCAAGTTGGTGAGTTGGCGAGCTGCCGCGAACATGGCCGCTTCCCAGACCGAGCCCTCGTTGCACTCGCCGTCGCTCAGCACCACCCACACTCGGTAATCGCGGCGCTGGATGCGTCCCGCCAGCGCCATCCCGGCGCCTAGCGACAGGCCGTGTCCCAGCGAGCCGGTAGCCGCTTCGACCCCCGGCACGCAACCGGGACTCATCTGTTCCGGCAGGCAACTGCCCGGCTGTGCGTACGTGGCCAGCCACTCCCGAGGAAAGAAACCGCGTTCTGCCAAGACCACGTACAGGGCCGCCGCCGCATGACCTTTGCTGAGGATAAACCGGTCGCGGCACGGATCCCACGGCTGATGAGGATCGATCCGCAGCGCTCCCCCATAGGCCGCGAGCAAGATATCCAGGCAGGACAGGGCCGAGCCCAGGTGCGGGGCGCGGGCCGTGTGGGACATCTGCACCAGCTGCCCCCGCAGGCGGCGGGCTGCGTGTGCCAATTCGCTCAACTTGGCTTCGGCCGATAATGTTTCGCTACGTGACGGCATGGTCCCTCCGGCCTCGTTCCTGTCCGGACTACTGAAGGTTTGCCAATTGCATCGTCTTGATGTTGAAGTACCGCGGATCGGTCATCGAGTCGGGGATCTGTCCCGCATCGAAGGCGGTCACGAGATCCTGCGCCGCGTCGGCGATCGTGTGTGATGGAGCAAAGCCGAGTTCGCGGCGGATCTTGTCCGAGCAGATCCGATAGGACCGCAAATCGTCGGTCGGCTCCTGAACGATTTCGATGGGGCGGTCCGCCAGCACGCCGCGGACCTGAGAGGCGATCTCCAGAACCGTGTGGTTTTCGTAGCCAACGTTCCAGGTCCGGCCGGCCACCGCCTCGTCCGGCAATGCGAGCAAACGCACGTACAGGTCGGTCATGTCCTCGATGTGCAGATTGGGCCGGTACTGCGAACCCCCGAACACGCGGATCCGGCCGTTGGTGACGGCGTGATTGGTGAGGATGTTCACGGTCAGGTCGAGCCGCAGTCGCGGCGAGTAGCCGCACACCGTGGCGGGCCGGAGGATGACCGTGGCAAAGCCCGGCGCTTGATACTCGCGCAAAATATCCTCGCACATGGCTTTGTATTTCGAGTAGTCCGTCAGCGGTTCCAGACTCAATTCCTCAGTGACGCTCTCCTCTTGCTTCACGCCGTAGACACTGGACGACGACGCGTAGATGAACCGCCGCAGGCCGGCATCGCGCGCGGCCTGGACCAACGGGCGAAACGAATCGTAGTTGATCGACTTGCCGAGCGCCGGGTCGAGTTCAAAGCTGGGATCGTTGGAGATGCATGCCAGATGGATCGCCGCGTCGCAGCCGGCCACGCTCCGGCCTACAAGGTCGCGGTCCCGCAAGTCGCCGCGCACCATCTCCAGTCCGGCGTGGTCGCGGACGCCGTCCAAGACCTGCTCGCCGAACAGGAACAAGTCCAGCACGCGCACGCGGTACCCTTGCCGCAGCAGCTTGGGTACGAGCACGGCCCCCACGTAGCCCGCTCCGCCCGTCACCAAGATCCGTTCGCCCTGACGTATCATATCCACCTGATCTCCCATGCGCCCACGAGGTTATCGTAACAACGATTCCACGTGACGCCGAAAAACGCCTTCTTCCAAGAACCGGGAGTTGCCCATGACCGACACCGCCTGGGCCCCGGCGACATTGCCCAGAAACGCTAATTCCTCCAAGGGGACGCCGACCGCCGCGCACAGCGAAGTGACCGCCAGAAACGCCTCGGCCGCCCCGAACCGATCCACCACTCGAGTCGCCAGCGACGGAGCCTGCGCGAACCCGGCCTCGAGACCGTAGCACAAACAGCCCTTGCTGCCGGTCGTCACCGCGGACTTTCCCGCTTGCAGCAACTGGGCCACTTGCTCCAGCAATGGCGCAAGTTCGCCGCTGCGGCTGCGGCGGTCCAACCGCAAGTCGTGCTCGGCCAGGCAAACATAATCGGCGCGCGGATACTGCGAGATGGTGTGATAGCCGAGATTGGCCGCATTCGCGGGCGTGCTGGCGGCCAGGTATTTGGCCCGCTCGCAAATCGTGCGGATCGACCGCTCGCCCAACATCGTGTGTCCGTAATCCGCGACCACCACGAGGTCGGCCTGAGCGACCTCGTCCCGAAGCCACTCGTCCAGCAGATCCGCCTCGGTGTCCGCCAGCGGAGCTTCGCTCAAGTAATTCAACTCGAACAACGTGTTGGCAAAATAAACCTCGCGATAGTGCCGTTTGACGATCGTCGGGGAATCGGCTTTGATCACAAAACGAGCCCGCAATTGCGGACGCAGTTGAGCCCGGATCCATTCCTCTTCGGTCTGCTGTTGACCGAGAAGTCCCACCAATCGCACGTCGTGACAGAAGCCAGCCAAGTGATTGGCGACGGCCAAGGCGCCGCCGAGATACCGCTCGTGCGACAAGAAACGGCCGACGACGTTGGGCGATTTGGGGGACTGGCCCATCGTGGAACAGGTAACGTATTCGTCCAGGATCCCTTCGCCCACAACGAGGACGCGCAGATCGCCGGCTTGCGCCAAGCGGTCGAGCATGTCGGCCGCCGTGCGCCGCTGGCGAAATTTGAGCAGGTATTGATCGGCTTCTTCGGAAAACGGGGAGAGATAGTTGTTGATCAGGGAGGAAGAACTCGATCGGAACTCGTCGATGAACTCGACGCGAACGCCCAGCGCAGCCGCCTCGGCCTCTTCGCGCAGCAGTTCCGGGGTCTTGTGGTCGCGAAACTCGGCGCCCTTGACGTACACGTTCGGCCGCAGTTGCCGCAAGGCTTCCATCGCCGTCGGGTAATGATTGATGCACACGTGGTCGACGCAATCGAGCGCCGCCAGCGCCTCCGCACGCAGCCGCTGTTCGAACGCCGGCCGATGGGGGCCTTTGTTGACAAACGTATCGGCCGTCACGGTTACGATCAGAAGATCGCCCAGTTGCCGGGCGGCTTGCAGATAACGAATGTGACCGATGTGCAAGAGATCGAAGACCCCGTGGCAATGCACGATGACCAAGGATTGGCGGCGTTGCTCGTCCAGAAGCTTAACGACGTCCTCCAACGGTGCAATCTTGCTGTGCATTAAAATCCTCCACGGAGATCAGGCAAATCAATCGTCATTATTCCGCCGGCGTGCGATTAGGACAAGGGTGGGGCCGACGTGGGCGCATGTTGAGCAGGAGAAGAGGATCTGCGCGAGCCGCTCATGCTGCTCTGCGCTCTCCGCTGCCTTCTGTTCAAGTCAGCGATCATGTCTGCCGGATTGGCCCCGCTCTCGGCGTGATGCAGTCGAACTCAGCGAAGACACCGAAGTCCGCCGCGTTGACCGTGAGGATGGAACGAACACCCGCTTCAAAATAGGTTGCCGCCAGCATCGTGTCGAGAAGCCGTTTTCGGCCCAGGGAGAATTGCCGAAGCCACGCCAAGAATCGTTGAACCGTTGCCGCGTTCGGAAACACTTGGTCCACTTCACTCGCCGTCCACCACTGCTCCGCGATGCCAAGGGCGACTTCGCCCTCCAGCGGTTGCGAGAAACGGCGTGGATCGGTAACGACATGGATAAATTCTGCAAGCACCTGAGGCGCAATCGCGATGCGGTCCCCCGCGTTCACCAACCGACTCAAGGTCTGGCGGGCATTTCGATGCTCTGCATGTTCCGCCACTTCGGCAGCAACGAGAAAGCCGGTGTCCATTCCATGAATCATAAGCGACCTTCCAGCATTTCAGCGAGCAGGTCCTGATCTGCCTTCAACGGGTTAAGTACTTCACCCAAGGAGACGGGCGCAATGTCCAGCACACTGTGGCTCCCACGCTCCAGGCTCTCGACGATCAAACGTACTCGTTCCCGGTTTGTCAAAGGCAACGGCTGTTCGGGCCGCAGGATCCCATTCTCATAAACTGCTTCGACGACATGGCTCATGGCTTCGTGCTCCCCGTTCTTGATCTCGTCAATATACCATTCTGCCGCGGATCGCAAACCAGCGGCGACTCGGACACCGGCCGGGTATCCTTCCGGCGGCGGGGCTCGAGTTTTGCGTCTCGGCATCCGGCTGAACGCAGCCGTCCGTCGAGAAACGTTCGTCAGCCCTCGACGCGAAATAGCCACGGGCTCGAACGCCGGCCGTTCGCAGACGGCGCGGTTCAGCGGCTCTCCACCGCGATCTCGGCCCAGTAGCCGGCTTCCCAACTCCAGCCGTCGGCCTGGTTGACCAGTTCCAGCTTGACCTCCTTGCCCGCCAGTTCGGACAGATCGACCTCGACGGTGGCCCAGCTGCCTTGCGTGGTTTCCTTGTTGATCGGCTTGGTGAGCAACGGATTCCCTCCGGCCTTGACGACCAGCGTCCAGTCGCCGCGATCGTCGTTGGCTACGACCAGCCGCAACGAGGTCTTCTTGCCGGCCGGCACGGCAACCGTCTTGCTCAACACGCAGCCGATCTCGCGGCTGAGCGGGTGAGTCAGGAAGACGTTCTTCCGGCTGCGGTATTCGGCCCGGCGGCCGGGGTCCATATCCGGTCCACAGTGGTTGAGCGTCCAACCGGGCAACAGCTTCTCCAGTTGAGCCTGTAGCTGTTTGGACGTGCTCGCGGCGGTGATCTGCTCCATCTCCTCTTCCGTAGAGCGGCTCTGGGCGATCGGCCCCGGCTCGCGGCTCGGCTCGAGCGCGCTGGGCTTGATTTTCAGCACCGGGATGACGAGGATCTCGTTGCCCTCGGCGTCCCGCTCGGTCCGCCCGCCCGAGCGCACCACGGCATCGCGGGCGAGTTTCTCGCAGACCTCGATCAGCTTCGGGAACGTGTACTCCGTGTGGCTGAACTTGCCGTCGGGGTCGATCGCCGAAGTGAACCGCGCGGGCAGCTGGGAGCGGCCGAGCGTCGTGAAGAGCACGCCGGCGGCATTGGAGGGGTTGCAGTCCGAGTCTTGGCCGCATCGCGTCGAGATGACGATCGTTTGGTCCAGGTCGCGCTGGCCGTACAGCAGGCCCATGATGATATAGGCGCCGTTCAGCTTTGCGTCGATGCTGAACGCACCGTCGCCGCCGGGCCCGCTGCACAGCCCGTGCGTGTACCGCGGGTCCTTGTGGTACTTGTCCTCCACCAGCAGCCACGTCTTCTGCCAATCGTCGGGGATTTCCTGGTACCAGCGGAGCAGGTCGCGGACCATCTCGGCGTACTGG
>Ga0366817_10232_pt1 | contig 20026 bp, 23 predicted proteins | sample TotcelFGM3001N13_FD_207092 | JGI IMG/M metagenome (GOLD analysis project Ga0366817, IMG submission 207092) | Enriched cells from coal bed in the Powder River Basin, Montana, United States - Total cells FGM rep3 HSBNCT.FGM.300.1.N13 ...
GACCGATGGGGCCCAGATGGCTGAATCCAAAAATGAAATTGAACTGGCCGGAACCGACAGCAAGACGAATATCGTTTCCCGTTCGGTTATAAAAGGCAATTCCACCCAGCATTTTTACATCAACCTGACGGCATCTGCCAAATGCTATGGTCATATTGAATGCGATGCCATCATTATGGACAAGGGCACCAACCAGACGGTCCCGGCTCTGCGCGCGCTGCACCCGGATGCCGAGCTGACGCACGAAGCGTCTATCGGAAAAATCGCCAATGATCAACTGATGAAGCTTATGAGCCTGGGACTTGATTATGATGCGGCGGTTAACCGGATTATACAGGGGTTCTTAAGATAAAGACAGTAAGCAACGGGAGAAAAAATAATGCCATCCATTAACCAGGAGTCAGGGGAAAAGCCGCGCTCGATTGCTTTCTATGTGTTCCTGGGCGCGGCTTTGTTCGCTTTCATCCAATCCTACTCGCTGCTGTCTCCCATTCTGTTGTCCTTTCTACTTGTTATTCTTATTTCGCTCGCAGTCAATCCATTGATTTTGTGGATACGATCTCTGACAGGTGGTCGAAAATTACCGGCGGGGTTGGTCGTGGTGGGATTTGTCGCAGTCCTTGTCCTGACGGGATGGGCCTTTTTCGAGCCGATGAGGGACACCGTCGTAAACCTCTCGGTACAATTACCCATTTACTGGGAGCGTCTCCAAAAACCTCTGATCCGGATGGAGCAAGAGGCCGCGCTCACTGAGGAAAAACTCCAGGCCGAAGTCAGGACCGAAAGAGCACGGACTGAGATGGCGGAGGGTGACACGGTAGTTGCGCAGAAGATCACCGAGTCAACTCAGCCCGCATCCCCGGGAGATGACGGTTCTCTTCGTTCAGGTATGAGCGACATGTTTCAGGGGGTGCTCGGCAGTTTCACCGCTGTAGCATTCAACGGAACGCAGATGTTAATCGTCATGGTGACAGTCTTTTTCGGTGTGACCTTTACACTCATGAATCCCCGTCCGATCATAGGCGCAATGTTTTCCCTTGTTCCCGAGCGCCACCATGATCAAGCTCTGATCAATGGCGCACGGTATGAGGCAGCATCCGGTTACGGTGATATTTTCGATGCTCTTATGTGTGGGGGCCTTTGGTCTGATGGGTGTTTTGGTGGCATCACCACTGGTCGCCATTTTCCATATCCTGCACGACGAGTTTTATCGAAAGCGTTATCTTCCCGCGGTAACGGATGCAGACCTGGATCATCTGGCAGGAATCGCGCTACGCGAAAAGCCGTCCGTTGGCAAGTGACCCGGGTACACTGTGTCCCTGGAGCATACCCCACTAATGGTGAGGGTAAAAATGGTTGCCTGCTCCCAATCACCAGGCGCGTCAGCAGGCAGGGGCGAAGTTGGCAGAGCCGCCGAGGACCGGCGAAGTCTGCTGACGATCACTTTGTGGAAAGAATTTCGCATAGAAGGTGACTCGAAAACAAAGGAGGCTATCAAAGTGACAATGTTCATGAAAACGCTTTACACGCCCGGATTGGCGCACTTGTCGTACATCTTTGGAGACGCCGGCCAGGCATCGGTCATCGATCCCCGCCGTGATGTCAACGAGTATCTGGAAATCGCCCACAGCCGGGGGGGGCGAAGATCACCCACATCTTCGAGACGCATCGCAACGAGGACTACGTCGTCGGCTCCCTCGAATTGGCCCGGCGCACCGGCGCTGAAATTTACCATGGCAGTCAGCTCGACTTCCAATACGGCAACCCGGTGAACGAGGGTGATGCGTTCCAAGTGGGCAACATCAAGCTCTCGATCCTCCACACACCCGGCCATACGATGGAGAGCATCTCGATCGTTTATAGCGACTTGGCGTTCAGCGATGACCCGCTGGGAGTATTCACCGGCGACGCGCTGTTCATCGGTGATGTGGGCCGGACCGACTTCTACCCCGATCGTGCGGAAGAAGTCTCAGGCATGCTCTACGACAGCATTTTTCAGAAGATCCTGCCGTTGGGCGAGCATGTGCTCCTGTGGCCTGCTCACGGGGCGGGCTCGGTGTGTGGTTCCGGCATCGCGGAACGCGACTTTTCGACACTTGGCTACGAGCGAAAGCACAACCCGGTGTTGCAGAAGACGGATCGTGACGCGTTCATCCGCTTCAAGGTCAATGAAGAGCACTTCCAGCCTCCTTACTTCCGGCAGATGGAAAAATATAACGTGGAGGGTGCTCCGCCGCTGGACCAATTGCCGATTCCGAAACCGTTATCTCCGGACGAATTCGCCCGGGCCGCGAACGGCGGGATGCTCGTGGTCGATATCCGCAGTCCCGAGGCCTATGCGGGCGCTCACGTGCCGAAGAGCTTCTCCCTTCCGCTGGACATGCTGCCCGCCTTTGCCGGAATGTTTCTGGCTTACGACCAGCCGATCGGCTTGATTGTCGAAGACTACAGCCAGATCGGGGAGGCGGTGCGCGGCTTGACCCGGATTGGCTACGACCAGGTCGACGGCTTCCTGGCCGGAGGGCTTTCAGCCTGGGAGAAGAACGGACGGCGATACAACCGGATCGCGGCCATTCACATCACGCATCTGGAACAGCGGATCGACGATGGCGATGACTTCACGCTGTTGGATGTGCGCAGCAAGGAGGAATTCGAATCCGGCCATCTTCGCACAGCGGTCAATGTCTACGTGGGCGATTTGCCCTCGAAGCTCGAACAGATCCCGAGACGCCGACCGATCACAACGTTTTGCGAGAGCGGCCAGCGGGCCACGATCGCGGCGGCGTTCCTGAGGAGCCAGGGCATTGAATCCGTCGAGGTTTGCCTCGGATCGATGTCCGCGTGTTCCCACGTGGCGTGTCAGGAGATTATTGGAGACTGACGTGACATGTAAAACCGAATCATGAAGGAGTTGAAGAATGTCAAGTCGCAATGTGTTTCACACTATCGGGCTGATCGTCGCGACGCCGATGCTTGCCCTTGCCCAAACCGGGGCATTTGACCCGGACGCGACGGGCCCTGCGTGGTCGCCGTACCTGGTGGGGGCGTTGATCGGCGTGCTCAGCATGTGCACGTTTTACTTCAGTGCCAAGCCGCTCGGCGCGTCGACCGCCTTTGCCAACGTTGCCGGACTGATCGGCCGGCTGATCACCCCGCGGCATACCGATTCCTTGCACTTCTATGCAGACAAGAAAGCTTCCAGGATTGACTGGCAAGTGGCGCTGGTGATCGGTGTGATCGCGGGTGCGTTCCTGGCGGCATGGAGCGGTGACGAAATGACCGGCCGATGGCTGCCGCCGATGTGGGCGGAGCGGTTCGGCGAAAGTGTCTGGCTGAGGCTGGTTGTCGGCTTTCTGGGCGGCGGCCTGATGGCCTTTGGCGCGCGGATGGCAGGCGGTTGCACCAGTGGACACGGCATCAGCGGCGCGTTGCAACTCTCCGTCGGCTCGTGGATAGCGCTGCTGGGCTTCTTCGTCGGTGGCGTTTCTTCCGCGATGCTTCTGTTCTACACTTAAAAAAAAGAGGTGAAATCATGGCACAAGATGAAACCGGGAACCCGACCAGAGACGAAGATTCCCAGCCGGACGGTCCGCCGGAAAACCGGGCAGTCCAGCTTGGGCTTGGGTTGTTTTTCGGCGTGATCTTCGGCTTTTTGCTGCAAAAAGGCGGCGTCGCGAAGTACGAGGTCCTGATCGGCATGCTCTTGCTTGAGGATTTCACGGTCGCGAAGGTGATGACGTCAGCCGTGGTCGTGGGCATGATCGGTATCTACGCGCTGCACAGTGCCGGGCTGGTCAAGCTGCACATCAAGCCCACCCGCTACGGCGCCAATATGCTGGGCGGGATTCTCTTCGGCATCGGCTTTGGCCTGGCAGCCTACTGTCCGGGTACCGGCGCTGCAGCCTTGGGACAAGGCAACTTCGATGCCATCGCCGTCCTTCTGGGCCTGATGGCCGGGTCCTACGTTTTCGCCGAGGCGTCGGGCTGGCTATCTCGCACGGTGAATCACTGGGGCGATCGCGGCGTGTTGACGCTTGACCGCGCGTTGAACCTGAGACTGCGCGTGTTGGTTCCCGCCGTGGCGATTGTGTTGGTTCTTGCGCTGGTGGCAATTCACGTCTTCGTGGATCCGACGCCCTGAGGAGCTCCGGAAACTCCGGCCGTTGCAATACATGGCTGTGGATGGCCCTTTACAGGAGATCAGTATGCACTTCAAACAGATCCTGGACCTGATCAAAAATTCAGTAACGGCCCGGGTGGACGATGATGCGCCGAGCATGGGAAAATCATCGGCCAATTCAAATACATATGGCTCGAAAGCGGCTCAGGAGCAGATTTAGAGCCCGATGGCACTTAAAAGAATTTATGAGGAGATGGCTTATGGATATTGTCAGAATTATAATTGCGGTCATCCTTCCCCCTTTAGGCGTCTTCCTTCAGGTGGGCATTGGCGGTGCTTTTTGGTTGAATATTCTACTGACCCTTTTAGGCTACATCCCCGGCATCGTCCACGCGGTCTGGATCATTGCAAAACGCTAATGGTGAGATAAGCTCTTATAAAAGCTATAATATAAGGAAAGGAGATGAACGATGAAATATGTGTTGGGCATTGTCTTTACACTGGCGGTTTTGGGAGTGGGTGTGCTGTTGTTCGCCTGGTCCGGCATATACAACGTCGCTGCTACAAAGCCCCACTGGGGTATAACGCTATCCCTTATCGAGATGCTTCGTGATCGCTCCATCTCGGTACGCAGTGATGATGTCGGCGAGCCGGATTTGGATAACGCCAAACTCATGGAAGCCGCCTTAACTCACTACCACGAAATGTGCCGGCTCTGTCATGGGGCGCCGGACTACCAACCCGAGGAATTTGCCAAAGGTCTTTACCCGCATCCCCCAAACATGACCTCCGGGCATGTGCAGGAAGAGCGCAGCCGGGCGGAGATATACTGGATCGTGAAACACGGCATCAAGATGGCGGGAATGCCCGCGTTCGGGCCGACTCACAGCGACCCCGAATTGTATGGCCTCGTGACACTGACGATGGAGATTCCACAAAGGACTCCTGAAGAATACCGTCGTCAGGTCCAAAAGATGAGCTCGGAAGGAGGGCATGGTCGCGGGAGTGAATCGCCAGCTCATGGCGAGGCGGACCAGGGTCATCACTCACATTGACGTAGACCTGAATGAAGAGGAAACACAGCCGTTCGGCTTGATCGTCGAAGACCACAGCCAGATCGGGGAGGCGGTGCGCGGCTTGACCTGGATTGGCCACGACCATGTGAACGGCTTCCTGGCCGGGGGACTTGCCGCCTGGGAGACGAACGGGCGGTGATACAGGTGATGCTGCCCGGAACCCGAAGTGGTTGGGGGAAGAGGCTCAACACCTGCGGCGGTTAATGCCGAAGTAAACCGATGGAAAATAAGGACAAAAATAAGGAGGAATTATGAAAGCGTTGATTATTAGTGCGGACAATTTTGAGGACTCTGAGCTGCTGGTACCTTACTACCGCCTGAAGGAAGCGGGCGTCGAAGTGACATTGGCCTCTCTGAAACGCGGGGCCATCACCGGCAAGCACGGCTACGAAGTGGCCGTGGACAAAACCATTGATGAGGTCAACCCTGACGACTATGCAATCCTGGTCCTGCCCGGTGGAAAGGCGCCGGCGGAGGTGAGAAACGTGCCAGAAGCGCTGGAGATCGCCCGGAGCTTTTTTGCTGGCAGTAAACCGGTTGCAGCCATCTGTCACGGGCCGCAGATATTGATCAGCGCCGGTCTTTTGAAAGGGCGGCGCGCAACCTGCTACACGTCGGTGGCGGATGAACTGAAAAAAGCCGGCGCGCTCTATGAGGATCAGGAGGTGGTTGTTGATGCGAATCTGATCACGTCCCGGCAACCGGCCGACCTCCCTGCGTTCATGCGAGAGACCATGAAGCAGCTAAGACTTTAGTAGTAAGCGCTCATGAGCGGTCTGATCGCCCCCATAAATGAAAATAAACAGCGAACAGCAGAATATCGAACAAGGAACCGCAGGATGATGGAGAAGGATTGAACATCGTTGGTCTGGTCAGGTTATGGAGCCGGTTGATGGCATAGCCTTTATCGGGCGCAATCCGGGCGATCCGCGAAACGTCTACATAGCAACGGGTGATTCGGGAATGGGTCTGACGCACGGCACCATTGCCGGAATTCTGATTACGGACTTGATTATGAAACGCGAATGCGCCTGGGTGCCTCTCTACGACCCTTCGCGCAAGACGCTCCGCTCATCTCTAAGATTTGCCATGGAGAATATCAACGTTGTCGCGGAGTATGTTGAGGGCTATTTGACAGGCGGTGACGTAGACTCACCCGAAAAGATTGCACCGGGTGAAGGTGCGATCATTCGACACGGGCTGTCGAAGCTCGCTGTTTACCGTGATGAACAAGGAACACTACATGAACGCTCAGCCGTTTGTCCACACCTTGGGTGCATCGTCAGTTGGAACAGCTTGGAGAAGACTTGGGATTGCCCCTGTCACGGCTCAAGCTACGACCGATATGGGCGCGTAATCATCGGACCGGCGAACAATGATCTTGAGGGTGTGAAAGAATAATAAATTGATCGCCATCCCATCAGCACACGACAATAGCGGGTGTAAAGCATCTGTATCCATTATATGGCTTGATTATTTTCAGTATAAACAATAGTTTCAACAAACGCTGAAAGATAATAATATAATGAAATTGCTTGACAGGAGAGCATGTTTCAATATAAAGATATTTTCAACAAACGTTGAAAATGGTGATATAAATGAAAATTGAGGTTCAGCGTCTTGAACAAAAAGCAGAAAGCACCTTGAAACAGTGTCTGAACAAGATTCCCTTTGTTCAGATCAGTGATATCCGAAAAGAACCCACAGCGGTAGGCGCACGAACTGATTTTACTGTGGAGCTGACCGTTTATGGAATGAAACAGGTATTGGCAGTGGAAGTCAAAAGAACCGGCCAGCCTAAAGCAGCCAGAGAAGCAATTAACAGTCTTCTTCGCTGGATATCGCTTAACACCGGTGCATACGGGATTTTCATGGCCCCTTACATCTCGTCTCAAACAGCCGGAATCTGCCGACAGGAGGGAGTCGGATATTGCGATTTTGCAGGCAATTGCCTTTTGATGTTTGGCGGCGTTTACATTGAAAAAAGCGGGAATCCCAACCCTCTTTCGGAAAAGCGGGATCTGCGATCCTTCTATTCTCCGAAAGCTGCGAGGATTCTAAGGGTTATTCTCAACAATCCCCGAAAAACCTGGAAGATGCAGGAGCTGGCCAGCGAAGCGGAGGTTAGCCTTGGGCAGGCCGCAAATGTTAAAAAGCTTCTCGACAGTCGTGAACTGATAGAAAAGGCAGAGAATGGTTTTACTATTAAAGAGCCATATTCTCTACTTTCCGAATGGTCGCGGTATTATCTTTTTCGTAAAAATCGAACAAGAGATTTTTATTCACTTAAAAGTATACCGGATATCGAAGCTGAAATCGCGGATGTCTGTAAACGGAACAGGATTAATTACGCATTTACCGGCTTTTCGGGTGCGGCTCGTTTGACATCGGCTGTCCGTTACCAGCGGGTGATGGCCTATGTTGATGCCGAGGAAGATCATCTGCTAAAACTTTTTGAGTTCAAAGAAGTCGGGAGTGGAGCGAATGTAACACTTCTTATGCCATATGACGCCGGTGTTTTTTATGGTGTAACTGCAAAAGATGAAAGCCGCGTGGTATCACCAGTTCAGTTGTACCTCGACCTGATTGGCTTCAAGGGACGAGGAGAGGAAGCGGCAAATGCGCTTCTTGAAGAGGTAATCAAACCATTATGGTAACAAAGCGCGATTATACCGCAGAGGCGATAGCGGCGGCAAAATCTGTACTGATCGAACTGGTTCATCTCCTCGGCGAATACCGGGAGAATACGGTCCTGATTGGCGGCTGGGTACCGGAACTGCTGCACGATAGTCTCAAGTCAAGGTTTTGGTAAATAATTCAGTAACTATTCAGGTTCAAAGTGGCAAAGGCACAGAGGCACAAAGGGAAACCGATTTATATAGACTTTCAGAAAATTCATTTCGCAAGGCAGCAGGGAGGGGATAGGCTTTTGGGCGGCTGACGCCTTGAAAAAACTTGCAGCCATCCCCGACCGATAACGCAACAATGCCCAAGGGTCCACTGGAAGCTATCATGCGGGCTATTGTGACTCCTGACCCCTGACTCCTGACTCCTGAATTCTGAATACCTGAGTACTTACATTTCTTTTTCCTGGAGAGGTGCCATATGCGCAACCCTTTCATTCTTTACCTGCTCGTCTGTCTGTTAACACTGAACCTATGCGCCTGTGGTGAAGTGGCGATATTACCGGAACAGGCGGGCTTCGGTCCCCATCCGAAGCTGCCGCCGCCGAACCCCACATTATTACCCACTGTCAATATAGCTCCGGCCAAAGGCTGGTCTGCGGGCGAAACGCCAATGGCTGCCGATGGCCTTGCGGTGAACGCCTTTGCGACCGGTCTCGACCACCCGCGCTGGCTTTATGTTCTCCCCAACGGTGATGTACTGGTTGCCGAAACCAATGCCCCACCCAAGCCCGAAGGCAGTCAAGGCATTAAGGGCTGGATCATAAAGCGAGTCATGAAACGGGCGGGGGCGGGCGTACCAAGCGCCAATCGCATCACCCTGTTGCGCGACGAAAATGATGACGGCATTGCGGAAACGCGAACGGTCTTCCTGCAGGGGCTGAATTCCCCATTTGGCATGACGCTCGTCGGCAACGACTTTTATGTTGCCAATACCGACGGGCTTGTGCGCTTTCCCTATCGCACCGGCGAAACACAGATCACCGGGCCCGGTGTAAAAGTGATTGATTTGCCTGCAGGCCCGATCAACCACCACTGGACCAAAAACGTGATTGCCGGCCGCGATGGTTCGCTCCTGTACGTAACGGTCGGCTCGAACAGCAATGTCGGCGAAAACGGTATGGAAAACGAAGTCAACCGCGCCGCTATCTGGGAAGTTGATCCGGCAACGGGCCGTTCCCGCATCTTTGCCACGGGCTTGCGCAACCCGATTGGCCTGGCCTGGCAACCGCACAGTGGTGCACTCTGGACGACCGTTGCCGAACGCGATGAAATCGGCAGCGACCTGGTGCCCGACTATATGACCTCGGTGAAGGACGGCGCTTTCTACGGGTGGCCTTACAGCTATTTCGGCCAGCATGTCGATACGCGAGCCAAGCCGCCACGGCCTGACCGGGTGGCCAAAGCGATTGCGCCGGATTATGCGCTTGGCGCGCATACAACCCCACTCGGGCTTGTCTTCTATGCGGGTAATTTGTTGCCGACGCGCTTTACGGGCGGGGCATTCATCGGCCAGCACGGCTCCTGGAACCGTCAACCCCGGAGCGGTTACAAAGTGATTTTTGTGCCGTTCGCCGACGGGCAGCCTGCCGGGACACCTGAGGATGTACTCACCGGCTTTGTCAATGCGCGCGGCGAAGCGCTGGGCCGTCCGGTTGGCGTGGCAATCGATCGAATGGGCGCGCTGCTTGTTGCCGATGACGTTGGCAATATCGTATGGCGGGTGGCCCCCCGATAGGAATTTTGTGGGACGTGGTTGACAATAATGACAACATGAGATGTTTGCTTGTAACAAATTGAATAAAAGGGGGTATATGCCAAGAGCAGCGCCTTTGGATCCATAAGGGACATTACGACTTGCATCCAAATTTCGTTCCGAAATTTCTGATATTTTAATATAAGAGCACGCGTTAACGGTTTCTGAGAGCGTCAGGCTATTGGGGGGTGTACTGCTTCAGCGGTAGCCAAAATGATATTGGGGAAAGGGATAAAGAGGTGATACCGGCAACGGAATTATTTTTGTCCATGTTGTCAACAACCCCCCCAAATCTCCAGAACTGCTTTAAATGCGTAGAACAAAATTAGCGTGCCTTAAAAATCCTATTGCTGCTTTTTTAAAATATTGATAGGTATAATTACCCCGTTGGAGAGAAATTGCTTAAAAAATGCAAGGTTCCGTCATTGCGGCTGGCGCCTTATAAAGCGCACCGGCGAACGCCGGGAATGAAATGAAGCGATAGCGCTATCCATAGCTGGTGGCATGAATGCAGCAAGGCAGCTTATATAGACTTTCAGAAAATTCATTTCACTTGGCAGCAGGGAGGGGATAGGCCTATTGGCGGCTGACGACTTGAAAAGCTGCGGCCATCCCCGACCGATAACGCACCCAAAATCTTAATCTTGAAAGCTATATCTGCCATTTAAACATAAGCCATTACTACAACGGTGTTGATTTACACCCGTTGGAACACGAATTCAAAGGTGTGAAACCTATTTTTTTTCAGGGGTATCCACTTCGCTGGCGCATATACTACATGTTGTGGCTGATCCTAACAGAGTTAAACTGAACGATAAACAGCGATCTTACAACAAAGCGCTGTTTGTCCTTCCTTCTGTTCTGCCGTCCGCTCTGTACAACCGCAATAGGCTACGGTACAGCGGTTAAGGAAGCTTTCCCAGACCCGCGTAAGATAATTGCTGCAATTCCTGCAGATGTTTCATCTCACCTATTGTCTTGACAAGAGCCGCAAGCCGGTCGGCTATGCATTGTTTACAAAGGACGGCATTCATGATTCCCATGACTGAAAAACCCACCTATGAAGAATTAACAGAGCGGATTCTGGAATTTGAAAAAGCTGAACTTGAATGTAAGCGGGCATCTGAAGCGCTTCACCGCAGCCAGGCGATGTTGGCACGGACAGAGCGCATTGCGCATATTGGCAGTTGGGAATGGGATATTGCAACGGACAAGGTGACTTGGTCGGAGGAGTTGTTCCGCATTTTCCAGCTTGATCCCGACAAAAAAGAGCGCAGTTGGGCTGAACATTCGACTTTGTATCATCCTGAAGACATGGAAAGTCTATGTCAAGCTGTCGAAGCATCAGCAGCCAATGGAACGCCTTATGAACTGGAACTCCGCGCTTTACGGAAAGACGGCCAAATCCGTGTGTGCCTGGCGTGCGGGTTTGCGGAAACGGGATCAGACGGACGCGCTATGCGCCTATTTGGTTCATTACAGGATATCACCGAGCGCAAACAGGCCGAGGATGCGCTGCGCGAGAGTGAAGCAAAACACAGGCTCTTGTTTGACAACGCCAACGACGCGATCATCATCCATGACATGCAAGGCAGAATACTGGCTGCTAATCCGACAGCCTGCGAATGTCTCGGATACACCCATGCAGAGTTGATGGCCATGAACAGCGATCAGGTGGACTCACCGGAGCAAGCGCTGTACTTCCCGGATCGAATAGCCCGATTGATGGCGCATGGTCGCCTTTCCTTTGAAACGGTGCATCTGCATAAGAACGGCTCACCCATCTCAATAGATGTGAGCACGCGTCTGATCACCTGGGCGGGTCAACCAGCGGCGATGAGTATTTGTCGGGACATCACCGAGCAAAAACGGACGGAGGCGGCGTTGGCAAATGCCAAAAAACAATGGGAATCTACTTTTAATGCAATAACGGACTGGGTGTCCATCATAGACAAGGATCACAACATCATTCGGACAAACAACGCATTGAAACGTTATGTCAACCAAGCTCAACATAATGTTGTTGGAAAACGTTGCTATGAAATTGTACACGGGATGGATTGTCCCATCTCTGACTGCCCCATAAAACGCGCTGTCAAAAGCAGGCAACGCGAGGACATGGAATTTCAACTTGAAAATGACCGATGGGTAAAAGTTTCGGTCGATCCCATTAAGAACGAAAACAATGATGAATTGTTTGTGCATATTGTAAGAGACATCACCGACCGCAAGCGGATGGAAGCGAAAAAGGCTGAAATCGAAATCCAGAAACGACAACTCCAGAAAGCCGAAAGTCTCGGGCGCATGGCCGGAGCGATTGCCCATCATTTCAACAACCAGCTTCATGCAGTCATGGGGAACCTGGAACTGGCAATGGACGGCCAGGGGCTCGGTGACCTTACCGAAGCGCTGAAAGCGGCTCACAAGGCAGCGGAGGTCAGCGGACTGATGCTGACCTATCTGGGGCAAACACCTGGCAAACATGAACCCATAGACCTGTCCGAGGTCTGCCGCACAACTCTTACCCCGCTTCAGGCCGCAACCCCGAGAGGCATGATCCTTAAAGCCGATTTTCCCTCTTCTGGTCCGATTATCCGAGCGGACACAAACCAGATGCACCAGATTCTGACCAACATAGTCACCAATGCCCGGGAGTCCATTTCTGACAATCGGGGTACCATCAGCCTGACCATCAAGACGGTTTCTCATGCGGATATTTCCGCCACAAAGCGCTTCCCCATCGACTGGCAACCGCAGAGTATTCCGTATGCCTGTCTGGAAGTAACGGATACCGGCTGCGGGCTCACAAATAAGTGTATTGAGAAGATCTTCGATCCGTTTTTTACCACAAAGTTTACCGGACGAGGTCTGGGGTTATCCGTTGTAATGGGAATTGTAAAAGCACATGGCGGTGGAATCACGGTAGAAAGTGAACAGGGACGGGGAAGTGTCTTTCGGATTTTTTTACCGGTATCAACTGAAGAACGCCCTATCCAGCATGACCTGCCTGTCATGTCGGAAGCGCTACCGACCGGCAAAGCAGAAAAATTATCCAGGATTGAAGGGGGAGACACTGTCCTTCTGATCGAAGATGATGAAAAGGTGCGCAACATGGCCAAGGTGATGCTCACTCGCCTGGGCTATACGGTGGTACTTGAAGCAAAAGATGGCGTCGAGGCCATGGAAGTATTCCAACAGCACCAGGATAAGATCTGCTTCGTTCTCTCCGATTTGACGATGCCACGCATGAACGGATGGGAAACACTGTCTGCTCTGAGAAAGCTTTCGCCCAAAATTCCGGTGATACTGTCCAGTGGCTACGACGAGGCTCAGGTTATGGCAGGCGAACATCCTGAACGTCCCAATGCATTCCTGGGAAAGCCTTATAAACTTAAGGGGCTTAAAGAAACGATCAGCCGCGTTCTGGCGGATCATGAATAGCTTTACAGATAAAGATTTTGGGTGCGTTATCGGTCGGGGATAGCCGAAGAAAACCTATGCCCTCCCGGCTGCCTTCCCAAAATCTTTATCTTGAAAGCTATAGCAGCGGTTTCGATGTGGGAAGCGGGATGTACGTCCATAAACTCAAGGTCGACCATCACGTCGCAAGAAAGATGGTGGTTTTAAGTCTATCAGGATTTTTGTTCAACCACTATATATCTTCGTAAAGACAATTCCCGCCCCCGGCATATGTTAATTCTTGCCATGATCGGCTGATGATATTTATATTGATTAATAGCGCTCAATTTCATAGAGAATATCGTCTGTTTTTAGGATAATAAGTGTCCTTTCTGCAAGCTTACAAAAATCTTCGACATCCGACGAGCAACTTTTAAATAAATGTGATCCACAATGAAAAACAAGAATAACCAGCCCGGCGACGCCCCCATCATAGTAAGCCCCGGGTCCGGAGAGCAGACGATACGTAGACAGGCCGAAGAGAAGGCCCGGGAAAAAGCGGCCCTGTCGCCGGAAAATCTGACAGCCCTGCCGCCCGAAGAAATCCGGCGGATACTCCACGAACTGCGTGTGCATCAGATTGAATTGGAGATGCAGAACGAAGATTTGTGCCGTGCGCAATTGGAATTGGACACCGTGCGTGCGCACTATTTCGATCTGTACGATCTGGCGCCGGTGGGCTATATCACCCTTTCCGAAAAGGGGCTGATCCAGGAAGTCAACCTCACCTGCGCCACGCTCTTGGGCGTGGCCCGGGCCGCACTGGTCAATCAGCCGATCACCCGTTTCGTCCACACGGAAGACCAGGACAATTATTACCTGCACCTCAAACAATGCGTAAAGACATGTGAACCGCAGTCATGTGAACTGCGGATGATGAAAACCGACGGAGCCGTATTCTGGGTGCATCTGGCAACCGTCTGCGAGCAGGATTCCGGGTGCGCGCCCGTGTGCCGCGTTGTGCTGAGCGACATCACCGGCCGCAAGACCGCCGAAGATACGCAGCGGCGGCACACCGCGGAACTGGCGTCCAGAAATGACGAACTATCGCAATTCAACCGGCTTGCCGTCGGACGGGAACTTCGCATGATTGAGTTGAAAAAGGAGGTCAATGCACTGTGCGCAACCGCCGGCCTGCCCCCGCGCTATGACGTGGCCTTTGAAAATGACAAAGTCGATCGTTAGTCGGCCACGGAAAGGATATTCATGGAATCCCAAAATGAGCAGAACCGGGAAATTGAAAAATGCCCGAGCGGCATTAGCGGGCTGGACGAGATGACGCGCGGGGGGCTGCCCCGCGGACGGTCCACGCTGGTTTGCGGCTCCGCAGGCAGCGGTAAGACATTGCTTGCCATGGAATTCATCGTTCGCGGTGCGCGCGATTTCAATGAGCCGGGCGTTTTCATGGCATTCGAGGAAACAGAAGACGATTTGACAAAAAATTTTTCCTCTCTCGGCTTCGATCTACCGGATCTTGTGCGCCGCGACAAAGTGGTGCTGGATTACGTTTACATGGAGCGCAGCGAATTTGAGGAAGCCGGCACCTTTGATCTTGAAGGGCTGTTCATCCGTCTCGGCAGTGCGATTGACACCATCGGCGCAAAGCGCGTGGCGATTGACAGCCTTGAAGCGATTTTTGCCAGTCTGCCCAACGAGGCGATCCTGCGTGCCGAACTGCGCCGGCTGTTCCGCTGGTTAAAGGAAAAAGGCGTCACCGCCGTCATCACGGGAGAGCAGGGCGAAAAATCGCTTTCACGCCACGGCCTTGAGGAATATGTCAGCGATTGCGTCATTTTTCTCGATCACCGGCTTGTCAATCAGATGGCCACGCGCCGGCTGCGTATCGTCAAGTACCGTGGTTCTTCGCATCGCACGAACGAATATCCGACGCTGATTGACGAAGGCGGCCTCAGCGTGTTGCCGATCAGTTCTCTGGGGCTGGACTATGTCGTCAGCAAAGAGCGCATCTCGACCGGTATAGGCCAGCTCGATGCGATGTTTGGTGGCCTTGGATATTACCGGGGCAGCAGCGTGCTGGTCTCCGGCGCCGCGGGCACCGGAAAAAGCAGCCTTGCCGCCGCTTTTTCCGATGCCGCCTGCAGGCGTAGCGAGCGATGCCTGTATCTGGCCTTCGAGGAATCGCCCGGCCAGATCATCCGCAACATGGCATCCATCGGGTTTGACCTTGACCCGTGGGTAAGCCAAAAACGGCTGTTTTTTCACGCGGCGCGCCCGACTGTTTTTGGCCTGGAGGAGCACCTGGTAATGATTCACAATCTCGCGGACAAAATCCGCCCGGCCGTCGTTGTTATGGACCCGGTCACCAACTTGACCAGCATCGGCGACACCGCGGAGATCACCGCGATGCTGACACGGGTGATCGATTACCTGAAAATGCAGGGCATCACGGCCCTGTTTACCAGCCTCACTCCCGGCGGCGGCCTGACTGACGAGCATACGGATGTCGGCATCTCGTCATTGATGGACACATGGCTGCTGCTCCGAAATGCCGAGACCGGCGGCAGCCGCAAGCGGCTCTTGCAAATCCTGAAAAGCCGGGGCATGCCCCATTCCAGCCAGGTGTGCGAGTTTAAGCTCGGCGACCAGGGCATTTCCCTGATAACCGCAGAAAACACCGGAAAAGGAATTTCTCATGACCACCCCAACTGAAGAGAATCCGGAAACGGAGCGATGGGAACTGCGCCTTTATGTGGCAGGCCAGACCGTGAATTCGATCAAGGCGCTGAACAATCTTAAGAAGCTATGCGAAAAACACATGGCGGGACAGTACAACATCGAAGTGATCGACTTGATCCGCAACCCGAAACTGGCCAGGGGTGACCAGATCGTCGCCGTACCCACGCTGGTTCGAAAACTCCCCGTGCCGGTCCGCAAGATTATCGGAGACCTCTCCAACACCGAGCGTGTGCTGGTGGGGCTGGACCTGAGACCGCGCCGCTAAAGGAGTTGAAATGACTCAGTCGCAAAGAGAAGAGAACCAGGCAAATCTTGAAGAAGCCGTGGCCGACCTGGCCAGCGCCCGCTATGTACTCCGCCTGTATGTGGCCGGTTTCACCCCGCGTTCGGCGACTGCGATTGCCTCGGTCAAGAATATCTGTGAGGAACACCTCCGTGGCCGTTACGAACTGGAGGTCGTCAACCTATACGACGCCCCGACGCTTGCCAAGGGCGAGCAGATCATCGCAGCGCCGACATTGATCAAGAAACTGCCGTTGCCCCTGCGCCGCGTCATCGGCGACATGGCCGACACCGATAAGTTGCTGGTGGGGCTGGATTTGAGGGAAAAAGATCCAGATATGTGAAAATACAGCGCCGCCGCTACGGGAGCCGGAGACACATGAATCAAGACGACCAGCCATCAGCCGAAGAACTTATCGCGAAAATCGCCGAACTCAGCGCCCGGCTCGAAGAGGCGGAGCAAACCATTCGCGCCATCCGCGAAGGCGAAGTGGACGCCGTTATCGTCACCGGCAGCAGGGGAGACCGGGTGTTTTCCCTGTCAGAAACCGAGAACCTGCATCGGTTAATGGTTGAGACCATGAATGAAGCCGGACTGGCCATCACGTCCGACGGCATGATCATTTTCTGTAACAACCGCGCTTGCGCCATTCTCTGCCGTCCCAGGGAACAGCTTGTCGGCCGTGACCTTTGCCAGTTCATCTGCCCTTCCGATGTGGACCGGTTCCGCCAGATGCTTCAGCGCTGCCGGACCGCGGCTGCCGATTCCCGTATCGAATTCCTTGCCGCCACCGGTGCAACAGTTCCGATGCACCTCTGGGCCAGCTACCTTGACCGGACGGATGGTCCATTGTTCTGTCTTGTAGCCACGGATATCAGCCATATCGAAGCAGACCAAGGCTTAATCATTCAGCTACGGGATCAGCGGCAGCAACTCATCGATTCCCGCAAGGCCGCCCTCAATCTCATGCAGGACGCCTCTGATGCCCGTGAACAGTCCGAACAGCTCAGCGCTGCGTTGCGCCAGAGCGAGACGCTGTACCGCAGCATCGGCGAGTCCATTGACTACGGCGTCTGGATCTGCGCACCGGATGGGAGAAACACATATGCCAGCGAGAGCTTCCTCAACATGGTGGGCATCACGCAGGAGCAGTGCTCGAACTTCGGCTGGGGCAATGTGCTGCACCCGGACGATGCTGAACGCACCATCGCGGCGTGGCAGGAATGCGTCCGCACGGGCGGCAAGTGGGACATCGAGCACCGGTTTCGCGGCACGGATGGCCAATGGCATTACGTGTTGGCGCGCGGCGTGCCGGTCAAAAATGAGCAAGGTGAGATCATCAGTTGGGCCGGCATCAATCTCGACATCAGCCGGATCAAGCAGGCCGAGGAGCAGATCAAAGCATCACTGACCGAAAAGGAAGTGCTGCTGAAGGAGGTTCATCATCGGGTCAAGAACAACCTCCAGGTCATCACCAGTCTGATCAGCCTTCAGGCAAACTGCCTGGTCGACGCGCAGTTGCAGGGGGTGCTCGGCGATGTGCGCGACCGGGTAAAAGCGATGGCGCTGGTACACGAGAAACTCTATCAGACAGAGGATATGGCACGGCTTGACTTTGTCGAATATGCATTCAGCTTACTGAAAAATATCTGGAGTTCCCACAGCGCTGCAAACGGGAACGTGCACCTCAACATGTTTCCGGCGCCATTGATTCTGCCGATAGAGATGGCGGTGCCTTGCGGGCTGATCCTGAACGAACTGGCCAGCAACGCCCTCAAACACGCCTTTCCCGGCGGTAGAGACGGTGAGGTTACCGTGACCCTGGAGCATGATCCCGATACCGGAGACGTCAGCCTGCGTGTGCACGACAACGGCGTGGGTCTGCCCACAGATCAGGACTGGCGGCAAGCCACATCGCTCGGCCTGCGTCTGGTGCAAATGCTGGCCAAACAGATACGCGGCACGGTACAACCCGGTTCCGGTTCCGGCACGGAGTTCCGACTCGAATTTAATGTAAAAGGAATCCCATCATGAAGCAGCGCGGCTGGAATCCTCGTTCTCGACCGCAGCACCTTGCGCTTTCGTATTCGTAAACTCGACATCCGAAAACCATAATTTCTCAACCCTTCCAACATCTCCGAACGTTCAAGTCTTTCCTTGCTTGCGCCACGCAAAACAGATGATTTTGTCAAAATCATTTTCCATGCACGCGCGCCAAAAAAATCGATTATCCGTTTCAATACGCCCTTATTTATTGTCCCCCATCACACCGAATAAACTGTAAAAAGGTAATATGTGACCACCGGTAAAATATAACCTTTTTTATATGGGTGTTAATGTCATTCCAGACAATGCGTTCATGGCTAATTATTTAATAATTTCAAAATTATGGGTGATATAACGAGGCAAATTAAAAGCATGGCACAAAGAATGCTATCGTAAACGACGGAAAGATTGTTCTCGTTGGGCGCCTCGCTGCCGGCATCCATTTTAAAGTACGAGACGGCGCTGAAGACCGGCAAGATTTGTCCGGATCGCCCGCGACTCCACAGATGAAACCCAGTTGATTGAAGCGTCAGTAAATTACGGGAAGCTTTTATGCGGGCTATTCTGAATCCTGAATACCTGAGTAGTTACGAGAAGAAAACATTTTTCCGGATTGCCCATTCCATGCAAAACCACCGACATCAGAAAAAGGAGGATCGTTAATGCAAAAAAACAACTCAATTCAAAACACCAAAGAATTCCGGTTTTCATCAGACGCAGTCGAGGCAAAAAAGGTTTTTCAATTTGAAAAAGTTAACAACCCGAACCCTGATGCTGAAAGTGTTCTTCACACACATTGGGATGAACCGCCAGTTCCCTCAGCTTTCACAAAAATGGTTCCGTGTCCCCCATGCATTTGGGGATGAAGGTGTGTCATTCTTTAGATTTTGTCCCATTTTTTTTAAGAAATTTTGTTCAGGTCGTGTTTGCAGACCAAAACCACCGGCATCAGAAAAAGGAGGATCGTAATGCGAAAAAACAACTCAAAACAAAACACCAAAGAAATCCGGTTTGCATTAGAAGCAGTTGAGGCAAAAAAAAGTATCTCTGGTTGGTGAATTTAACAAATGGAATCCTGATGCAGATCCGATGCAAAAAGAGGACAACGGAACATGGACAATAACCAAGAATCTTTCACCGGGGAACTTGGAATACAAGTATTGGATTGATGGCGAATGGATGCAAGATCCCAAAAATTTAAGGGCTTGTCCGAACTGCTTCGGGACTCAGAACAGCGTTGTCAAGGTCATCTTGTGAAAATGATGTGCTGGATGCTGGTTTCCCTTCCTAACAGCAAAGAGACCGAAAAAAAAGGTCAAATATGCCCGCAAGTTAAATATGACCCTTTTATATTTGGCTGCTAATGACAGCACGGAAAATGTTATTTCACTGATTATTCATAAAAATGAGAACGATAGATAGTGTAGTTCTGGTTGTTGGAAACCTGGCACAAAGATTGCTTTTTTAATTTTTTTATGAAAAATACAATTTTAGACTTTTTATAAATGCATCAAAAGAATTGAATTAAAATAGGATCAGAGGAGATTAATATGACACACCATCACCTGAAGGTAGGGGACAACGCCTTGGAATTTACGCTGAATAACCATCAAAACAAAAAAACCGCACCCATGTCTTTGGCGGGCAAAAGGATTCTGCTCTCCTTTCATCCCCTTGCATGGACCTCAGTCTGCGAAATTCAAATGCGTACGCTGGAGCTTAAAAAAGCCATATTCGATGAATTCAATGTAATTGCGTTCGGCATCAGCGTGGACAGCGTTCATTCGAAGAAAGCATGGGCAAAGGTCATGGAGATCAACGATACCAATCTGCTGGCCGATTTCTGGCCCCATGGAGAAGTTGCTGAAAAATACGGCTTGTTTTTAGAAGACAAGGGCGTTTCAG
>Ga0366817_10236_pt1 | contig 19600 bp, 22 predicted proteins | sample TotcelFGM3001N13_FD_207092 | JGI IMG/M metagenome (GOLD analysis project Ga0366817, IMG submission 207092) | Enriched cells from coal bed in the Powder River Basin, Montana, United States - Total cells FGM rep3 HSBNCT.FGM.300.1.N13 ...
TGATAGATCCCTGGATCAAATCCTGTTCAATACCTTTTTCGACAAGCCCCTGGAGTGTTTCTTGAATCACCGACAGAAATTTTTCACGTTTTTCGGGATTAGCGTTTTTTGCAATAACCCCAAACAAGGATTCCTGTAAATTGAGATCAACAAAACCATCAATTTCTTCTCCAATATCGACCTCAATCAAGGCTTTTTTCAGCGGAGAAGCTGGGGTACCCAGCAATATATGCTCCAAAATATCAAGACTCATATATCGTACAGGATCAGTAGTTTTTCCAGTAAGAAAGCTAAGACTTAGATAAGTTTTATTGCTGGTATTATCTTCTTGGCCAACAGAATAGGAAACAGTACGACTCACTCTTTCCTTGAAAGGTGTTTGCATTGGGATAGCTTGAAAATCTGTTCTTTTGGGGAAAGCAGAAAGGTATTCCAGATCTAAATACTGCAACCATTCCTCGATATCAAGATCACCATAGAGATAAATATAAGCGTTGCTGGGGTGATAATACTTGCGATGCTCGTTTAAAAACTGCTCATAGCCAAGCTGTGGAATATCCTCGGGTTTGCCTCCAGATTCAAAGCGATAGATGGTATCAGGAAAAAGGGCTTGGGTGATGGCGTCAAAAAGGATACTATCCGGAGAAGAATAAGCTCCTTTCATCTCATTGTATACAATCCCCTGCAATGCAATTTCGTCGTTGGGAGAAGTAATATCATAATGCCAGCCTTCCTGATGAAATATCGAAGGATTGGTATAAATATTGGGATATAAAACAGCATCCAAATAAACATCTACGAGATTTTTAAAATCAATGATATTTTTGCTGGCTACGGGATATACGGTTTTGTCGGGATAGGTTAGGGCATTGAGAAAGGTATTCAGAGAACCCTTTGCCAATTCAATAAAAGGCTCTTTGACGGGGTACTTTCTTGAACCGCAAAGCACGGAATGCTCCAGGATATGGAAAACTCCAGTATGATCGGTTGGAGGTGTTTTAAAGGCGATATAAAATACTCGGTTATCGTCCTGATTTTTTAAAAAGATGCATCTAGCTCCTGTGGCGATATGTTCAAATACAGTCACATTGGAAGAAGCTTCATCGAGATAGTGTTCATCAATTTTTCTAAAAGCTATATTACTTGTGTTTGCCGATTGATTCATAATTTCTCCATTCTATTCTATATCTCTTATCAGTATAAGGTTATTTTTGCATGCAACAACAAGTTATTGTAGAATAGAGGACTGATTTGTATAGAAGTAGAGGATGGGAGATATGCCAAAAGTAATATTAATACAAGGAGCATCGGGATCAGGCAAAACAACACTTATAGAGCAATTGCTTGTTTTAGCAGCAAGCGATCATAAAAACCTTGGTATTATAAAAAGTTGTGGACACGAGATAAGTATTGATGCTGGCATATCAAAAGACTCCTCCAAGTTTCGCAGTGCCGGAGCCAAGCAAATACTTTTACATCAGGGAAATCAACACACGCTGTTTAGCTATAATGAAAATGCTTCACTAAGTGATTTGATTGTATCTTATTTTTCAGACTTTGATCTTGTTTTTGTGGAAGGATTCGCCACCTCTTGCGATTTTCCCAGAATCATAGTCTTGCGCAGCTCAATTACAGCAAAACCCATTTCTAGCAAGCAAGATCTTATTGCTTTTGCTTCAGATCTACCCTGTGTTTCACCCTATGCTGATATCCCTGTGCTAGACATAAACGATCCCAAAAGTATATACGCTTTCATCATGGCTCAGTCCTCTCCCAAGATACTTTCCTCAATGAAAATCAATGGTCAAGCTATCCCTATGAATCATTTTGTAGAAAATATCCTTGTCAACACCGTACTTGGTTTAGTAAAAAGCATCAAGCGAGAAGATGACCAAGAGCTTAGCTCACTTCGCCTGACGATTCAGCTTCCAGCACCTTCCGAAAAGGAGCAAGTATGAATCCGATTAATCACCTTCGCATATCTGTCACTCAGCGATGCAACATCCAGTGCTTTTATTGTCATCATGAAGGACAGGAGCAAATTAGCTATGAGATGACCCCTGATGAAATATATACTCGGGTCAGAGATATGGCTCAGTTGGGTATTGAGTATGTCAAGATTACTGGAGGAGAGCCACTGCTTCGCAAAGACATCCTGGATATCATCTCAAAAATCAGATCTATACCAGAAATAAAAGAAATCAGCATGACCACCAACGGCTTCCTGCTGAAAGAACTCGCCTTTGACTTGAAAAAAGCAGGTCTGGATCGCATCAATGTAGGCTGTGATGCTCTTTATTCCAATGAATTGCCCAAAAGTATGGATATCATCCTCCCAGGCATTCAACAAGCACTTTTAGCTGGTCTTCAACCTATAAAAGTAAATATGGTAGTGTTAAAGGGGCTCAACGACCATGAAATACCCACCATGATCGAACATGCTTCCCAGGTAGGTTTTATTCTTCAGCTCATTGAATTGATACCCAACGGCGATCCCTCTTTTGATCAATACCATCTATCCCTAGATGCTCTTGAAAAGGAACTGGAAAAAAAAGCCGATCGGGTGGTAGTTCGAAACCTCCAGAACAGAAAACAGTTCCACCTGGGAAAAGTCATCATCGAGATTGTTGGCCCTACCCAGTCAGGTTTTTGCCAGGGCTGTAAAAAAATCCGCATCACCTCGGACGGTATGATCAAGCCTTGTCTTATGCGTTCTGACAATCTGATTCCTTATACTGGCATCGAATCTATCAAAAAAGCACTGAAGCTCAAATCTCCCTATCATCATTAAGACAAGGGGGAACGGTTCTCAAACAAAGTCTGCTTGTTTTGTGGATTAAAGAGGGAGCCCAATAGGCTCCCCTGAAGTTAAAATCTTGTGAAATACTACTATCTTATCTTTACTTTTTTCGAAAAGACAAGCACTTTGTCTTGATTCTCTATAAACAGATGTAGTGACCAGCTCTTAACTTGTCCATGATGTGCAAAACTATCCTTTTCAGGCAATGGAAAGGATTCAGTGCTTAGGAGCAGGGTCTTTGCTTTTTCATTAACGATTCGGGAAGAGTTCATCAAGGGAAAACCTTTGCCCGTATATTGCTTTAGATCATCACCCGTAAAGGGAATAAAGTCATAGGCAATATTGTGGAGAGTAAAATTCTGACGGTTAATCTCGTAGGAAAATTCGTCTGCAATGAGAAATAGGTTGTAATAAAAGTCTTTCAGATCTTTGCCGGATATATCATCACCCCAGCTAAAAAGGTAATGACCTATGAACTGCGAAGGATCGGAAACCGACTTGGATAGATGAAAAGATTCTATCTTCAATGAGGGTTTGTTGGTGCTTTGTTGAATGTGTTGATAAACATAAGCAAGAACACGTTGATAAAGGTCGGGCATCATTGCAAAAACACGATCTCGTTGATTTATGATTGTTATTCGATAGGCAAGAGGGGAATCAATAGGTATAGACTCAAATAAATACTGCAAACGCTTGAATCCATACAAGTTGGGAACAAGGTGATTTCGATAAGAGGGTTCATCTACAAAATAAAGAACAGTATCAATGTTGGCATTGTTTTGCTCCAGCTCTTTTATAAAAGCAAGAGAATACCTTCCCAAGTCCCTGGCTGATTGGAAGTGCTCGACCAGATGATAGCGTGGAGAAGGATCAACTGCAGAAAAGGACCTAGCGGGAAGCAAAACGATGTATCCAATGATAACGAGAGTTATGAATAAACTCGTAAAAAGCTTCACCTACGCCTCCTTTTCTCTTTTCATCATCCTATGACTACAAGGTATAGTGTAAATCAACCCGAGCAAGCGTCAAGAAATTTAATAAAAAATGAAAGCAGATATTTCAAACTATAAAGCATAATGAGTCAAGGGGACGGGGGTATTGACTCAAATATGTAAATAACCTAAAAACCCCATAAATACGATGCAATAATCAAAACTGAAAATATACTAATCACCCAAATAACGATACTTTGAAGACTAACAAGTTTCAGAGGAGTAGCAGGTAAAACTTAATGAATAGACATTAAACACGGAAATTGACTTATTATGAAAAAATCATATATCTGAAAACTAAAAATATAGCGCCACAAAACCTCTTTATAACTGTTTTGTAACGCAATGTAGTAAAAAACAAAGTTCTAAACTATACGATATTCGTGAGGATTAAAAACTTGATTGTGACTACCTTTGATTGAGTGAAAAGTGAGTCAGCCCCCCCCGTCCCTCTGACTCACAAGTTGGATTACTTCTGATTAAGCTTGTCTAATCAAGATATAGTTGAAACCCTATAAGAAGGCGTTAGGCGAATGAATAACAAAAAGAGGGAGCCTGGAAGGCTCCCTCTGTGGAAGTGGAAGTAAATAAACCCTTAATCCCTAATCAAGCATTTTTTGATCGGACCCGTCATATTTCATTTTGTACAATTTTTTGTAGTTTTCATCTGTATTGTTGTTTTCGAAAATAACCCATGAATCTGTCAGATGAATCTTTTTGGATTCGAACACATTTATTTTGGTTTTTTCAGTACCATCTGTTCGAATTTTATATAATTTCTTCCCGTCATCCGCATTGCTAAAAAACACCCAATCATTGGATACATTAATGTACCAAGAAGCTTCATCGTTCAATTTTGTCTTTTCTGTGCCATCGGTTCGAATTTTATACAGTTTACCATTATCACTGTCATTGCAGAAATATATCCAATCACCACTTACATTGATATGCTTCGCTTTATCGTCACTAAGTTTTGTTTCTTGAGTACCATCTGTGCGGATTTTATAAATATTAAGATTGCTCCCTAGCACATAGTAAATCCAATCATCGATCACATTGATATCATAAACTGCATTCCAGTTTAATCTTGTAAAATCACTACCATCGGTTTTTACTTTGTGTAAATTACCACTCGAAAGCAAAGCTCTACTGGTAGAAGCATAGAAAATCCAATCACCACTTACTATGCAATACTTTGCATTATCCTCGGTGAGTTTTGCTCTCTGGGTTCCATCATTAAAAATCTTATACAAATTATACTGATGATCATCTGTCCTGCAGTAGTAAATCCATTCCCCAGAAACATTAATGTATTCAGCCACATCATCAGAAAGTTTTATTCGCTCTGTTCCAATGCTATTCATTTTGTATAATTTGTCATTGTCATTACGATTTTGGTAGTAGATCCAATCGCCCTGCTGAGCTAACAATCCACCGTTCACAATGTTACCGTTGTTTTTCTGTTTGTTAGTTTCTGGATTGTTTTCTTTTTTGCATGAACCTAAAAAGAAAACGATGCACAAGAGTAAACAAAAAAAGGATGTAAATCTCTTCATTTTTTACCGCCAATCTTTCCTCAATATGCTAAGAACCTTTTTTTAAGGACATAATTCATTAGTTTGATCTCATACATTTTTCGATAGACCACTATAAATGCATTGCACACAAAATGAATAGCAATTTTATTTACCAGGGTCAAGCGGTAGACCCGTCCATATAAATTGACTAGAGAAGCCAGCATTTGGGCAAAGGAACTTGGAACGGAAAGAAGGAAGAGCAACACCAGAGAAAAAGTAACACATAAAATTGCATAGCACCTACCTAAAGATGCGGACATCCAATACCACTCCTGTTTTAGCGTATTCAAACAAATCATATTTTGAAACCCTCATGAGCAAGCTTCAAAAAAAGATAAAAAATAGAGGGAGCCCCATGGTAACTTTTCAAAAATCGAATACCTTGAGCCATGATTATGATTTACCATTCAAAAGTAAGGTAAGTGTTTATCTCTGAATCTTCATAAGGAGGAGTTTGTGCATTCATGATAGTGATCAGATCAGGAAGCGAAAGATAAGGCTGACTATCGTCTATTCGAATATAATGTTCAAGCTCGATCTTGCTGGTAATGGGCATATCACTGCTTTCATCGATGAGATGCAGAGAAGTGCTTTCAAGATCAAAGCAGAAAGCTTTTTGAAGGTAGATTGAACGATATAGCAGTCGTGGGGGTTGAAGCCTGAATTCAACAGCAGTCCCAAGAGCTCTAAAAAAATCATTGAGCCCTACATAGAGCACTGAAGTCTCTTCATCCCTCAGCAAGGCTATGTCATTAGAGATATAATCACTGATTACTTGTTTTTCAGAGGGAAGAAGCTTTACTCGATGGAAAGCAGGATTGTCGTAAAGATGTACCTGCCTATTTTCCCGCTCAATGATGACTTCAAATAAAGGTTCAAACACGCAATAAAGGGGAAGGTAGAGAGCGCCATTTTCAGTGATCCTGGGTATGTGATAGAATGGCTGACCATTCACCTCGACCATATAATGAATTTGCTCCTCAGTTCCTTCGGTCGGAATAAAAGAAATCGTTGTTGCTTGAAGCTCTTTTCCCATAAATTCTGAAGGAGAAATGTCGAAGGTAATGATACCCGAAACTCCATCCCAAGAGATACTAGCATCCAAAATCTCTGCCATAAATCGTAAAGGAGCAACGACGTATTTTTCATCAATTTCAAAGGAATTTGGAGGAATAGCAAAAGTTTTTAGCAAGCTTCGATAAGGTTTTTCAGGAGAATTTGTTTCCCCCGATGCAAAAGACAAAGAAGAAAATCCCAAGGTGCTGATAGAAACAAGAACTAGCAAAAGTTTTTGTAATTTCATATACGAGCTCCCCTCAAATAAAGAAGCATAATACCTTTATTGTTTGTATTTGTATAAGAATACCGCCAAATGTCAAGCATAAGATTATTGTTTCTTGAAGTGAGAAATCGGAAGGGGTTAATGAAATAACAAGCTTTGATTCCTCGGAGCATTTTTGATATAGTATAGCTAATATGGATGCATGGATAGCTAATGGCATGCTTTTTGATACAGAGAGTCAATCTTTTTCAAGAAAATGTCTCCATTTTAAAGCAGATCTTATCACAGAAATTTCTGACAGCCTCCCGGGGGATGCCGAAGGTATTATCGATGCGGAAAATAGCTATATCCTTCCTGGTTTTATCGATATTCATACCCACCTGCGCCAACCAGGCCAAGAGGCTAAAGAAACCATAGAAAGCGGGACAAGAGCGGCCGCAAAAGGCGGATACACTACCTTAACCGCCATGGCAAACACCTCGCCTCCGATAGACGATGAATCCAAATGGATGCATGTAAATCAAATCATTGAGAAAGATGCGCTGATCAAGGTTATTCAAGCAGGTACCATTAGCAAAAATCTTCAAGGTATGGAATTGTCTGAATTGCTTCAAAAGGGAAGATGCTCGGTATATTCTGACGATGGTAAAGGTCTGGCAAACTCCAAACTTCTTGCAGAGGCCATTAAGCTCGCACAAAAGTACGGATCCCTTTTGATCATGCATGAAGAAGATTCCCTTTTGTCAGAGCATGGAGTTGTTGCTAAAGGCATACTTACTGAACGATACGAGCTCCCTGGAATTCCAGCATCTTCGGAATCCTCCATTATTGCTCGAGACCTTCTGATAGCTCATGAGTTAGATTACCCACTTCACTTTACGCATCTCTCCAGTGCGCAGAGCATTCGTTTCCTTACATGCGCCAAAGAGCTCTCATATGATTTTACCTGTGACACTACCCCCCATCATCTCTTTTTTTCAGATGCAGACATAGATCCCCAAAATACTGATTTTAAAGTAAACCCACCCCTACGAAGTGAATACGACCGACAGAGCCTTATCAAAGCGCTCAAGACCGGTGTCATAAGCTGTATCGGAAGCGACCATGCTCCTCATACCCCAAGCGAAAAAGCACAAGATTTCCTTCATGCTCCTTTTGGTATCAGTGGTATCGAGACAGCCTTTCCCGCTTTGTTTACTTCTCTGGTGCTTCCTGGATATCTTAGCCTGGAAGAGCTCGTTTCATTTCTTACCAATAAGCCTGCAAGCCTATTGAAACTATCCAATACGGGTGCTCTTAAACCATCCTATAAAGCCGACATCACTATAGTTAAACTTCACAGCAAAACCCTAAGTAAATGCGATCTGATTTCCAAGGGTAAAAACAATCCTTTCGTAGGTCAAAAGCTGACCGCATGGCCTGTCATGACTATCTATGGAGGCAACATTGTCTATCAAAGTGATGCTTAAGGCCCAGATCATTGAAAACATAGCGTTAAGTTCAGACATTTACCGGCTTATTCTTCAGCTACCTTCGGATAGCCAGATTTCTCTTTTCCCGGGTCAATTTGTCATGTTGTCCTGCCCTGGTCCCGAAGCTGTATATCTCAAGCGTCCTTTTGGAGTGGCGGGGTTTGCTCAAAACGAGCTTCATATCCTTTATCGTGTTCTTGGTAAAGGTACATCCAATCTTAGTCTCATGAAAGCAGGGCAAAGCCTTGATCTAGTTGCTCCCTGTGGAAATGCTTTTTCTCTGCCATCCAAAGGACCTTTGCTTTTTATGGCCGGAGGAATGGGCGTTGCTCCTATCAGTTTTCTTTGCCAGCAGGCATTACAAAGTGAAAGCTTTTCTGACTTATATTTTTTCTATGGCACGACCCACTCCAGGGATCGTATACCTTTCCCCTGTCTCGAAGATAGCAAAGTTCATTTTTTCCATCACTCTGACTACATTCAAGATAGCTATCAGGGTCATCTCATGAAATTTTTCCAGGAAATGGCGCTCTCCATTGATTTTGCTCAGGCTTATGCTTGCGGCCCTGGCCCTATGATGAAAAGTTTTTCTGAGTGGTGCTCCTCAATACAGCTTCCTCTGCAGGTATCGCTTGAAAAGCATATGGCCTGTGGTATTGGCTCTTGCCTGGGATGCAGTATTCCTACCCATCAGGGGATGCAGACCGTTTGTCATGATGGCCCTGTCTTTGATCACCAGGATGTTTTATGGGAGCAAATATGAACTGCTTGAATACCACTCTAGGCTCTTTAAACTTATCTAATCCCCTTATACCAGCTTCAGGAACCTTTTTTTCCCTTAATCGCCTTCCAGACAATTTCCCTCTCCAACTTCTCGGAGCTTATCTGTGCAAGACCATTACCCGAGAGTGTCGCACTGGAAACGAACAACCTCGTATCAAAGAATGCCCTTCCGGAATGATGAATTCGATAGGCTTGGAAAATAAAGGTTGGGAATACTTTGAAAACACCATTCTTCCCTTACTTCTTAAGATCCAAAACTCCAAATGGGTCAGCATTGCTGGGTCAAGTATCGAGGATTATGCATTCCTGGCTCAAAAACTTGCAAGCTATCCTATCGATGCCATCGAAATTAATGTATCTTGCCCCAATGTCCATCAAGGAGGCGTTCAATTCTGTCAACATCAGGCTTCCTTGAAAGAAGTAGTACGACAGGTCAGAAAAGTAAGCTCGCATTTTCTGGTCACTAAAATCGCTATTGAAACCTCCCTTATGAAAGAGGCCTTGAATATTATTGCTGGAGAAGGCTCTGACGCTGTATGTATCGGCAATACCCTGCGTGGTCTATCGATCGATATTGCAACTGCCAAGCCCACCTTTAAAAGAATCTTTGCAGGTTATTCCGGACCCGCCATCAAACCCATAGCCCTTAGAGCAGTATATGAAGCCCGACAATGGATGCCTGATTATCCCATTATTGGGTGTGGAGGTATCAGTAATCATGAGGATGTTTTGGAATTTCTGATGACAGGAGCAAACGCAGTTGAGATTGGCACCGCTAATTTTTTAAATCCAATGATTATGATTGAAATTTTGGAAAAGCTTAAAGAATATTGCCTACAGTCAAATTTTCCAATATCTCACTATATAAATAGGGCACATCAGGAGGTCTAGATGAATTTAACTGCAAGGGAACGCTTAATTCTCAGTCTTGATTTTGAGGAAAAACAAGCAGCCCTCGATATGCTGGATGAATTAAAAGGAGAAATCGTCTACTGTAAGGTTGGTTTACAGCTTTTTACCAAATACGGGATTTCGCTTTTACACGAAATTAAGGATAAGGGTTTTCGTCTTTTTTTAGATTTAAAATTCCATGATATACCCAACACTGTTGCTTCTGCCATTAAATCCCTCAATAGTATCGAAGTTGACTTGCTCAATATCCATGCGATGTGTGGTTTTGAAGGCTTAAAGCTTGCTAAAGAAACGCTTCAAAATCTTCATCCTAAATCCAAACTTATTGCTGTGACCGTTCTCACCTCCTTGAATAATGAATTGCTTTCTCAGATGGGTATCCCGGTTAAAAGTGAAGAATTGGTACTTCAACTCTGCAAAGTAACCCAAAATGCCGGATTAGACGGTGTAGTTTGTTCTGCTCAGGAAGTTCAAAACATCAAAAATACGCTGGGAAAAGATTTTTTAGCTGTTTGTCCTGGTATTCGCCGTGCCACCGACGATGTCAACGATCAAAAACGTATTGTTACTCCTTCCCAGGCCATACAAAATGGAGCAGACTGGATTGTAGTCGGACGTCCAATTATTAAAGCACCATCCCCTGGCACGGAAGCCAGATTGATTATCACTGAAATAGAGAAAGGAATGCAAAATGACTGAACAGGAAGTTTTAGACTTATTTCATTCGATAGGAGTTATTAAAAAAGGTCACTTTCGCTTATCCTCAGGCAAGCACTCAGACACCTATCTCCAGTGTGCCATTCTTCAGCAATACCCAGAACATCATTCCAGGGCTCTGCATTCCCTTGCAGAAAAAGTCTCCACTTACCAGCCCACAGTGATTGTAGGCGCTGCAGTGGGAGGGATCATTTCTGCCTACGAATTGGCACGTCTTTGCAAAACTCGTTGCATTTTTGCAGAAAGAGTGGATGGAACATTAAAATTCCGACGTGGCTACGAATTGGCACCAGATGATCGTGTTGTTCTGATCGAAGATGTTGTCACCACTGCAAAAACAACCCTCGAATTAGTTGAGCTGATAAAGAGTCATGGTCTTGAACCCCTTGCAGTAACTGCCTTAGTCGATCGCCAGAAAGCTGATACTTCTCCTTTTTCTTATCCTTTCTTTGCTCTTGTTAAAGTCGAGGCTGTCTTGTACGATGAAGCTGAATGCCCCTTGTGCAAAGAAAATGTCCCTTTAAATGACCCGGGATCACGAAGATTGCACTCCAAATCATGAAGATCGAGTTGATCTCGTATACTCCCAATCCCCTGGCTCTTTTTGCCCAATCCGCGCGTATCACAAGATCCAAAGAAGAGCAATGGAAATCCGATGAATACTATTTCAAATTACTTTTTCATTCCGGTCACCATAGTGTTTTTGAGCATGCTTCATTTTCTTTTCTAATTCAGGATATTTCGCGTGCTTGCTCTCATCAGTTGGTGAGATTTCGCGTGGGAGTCAGTTTTACTCAACGGAGTCAACGCTACACCGAAGAATCTGGTTTTTCCTATACCTGTCCGTCAAGCATAGAAAATAATCACGAAGCCTCGGTCCTTTATGAAGATTTCATGAATAACGCCCGAAAAACCTACGAGCAACTGGTAAATCTAGGAATACCCAAAGAGGATTCACGCTTTGTACTGCCCAATGCAACGCATACTTCCCTTCTGATGACCATGAATTATCGCGAGTTGATCCATTCCTGTGGTTTACGATTGTGTGATAAGTCCCAATGGGAAATTCGTGCTCTATTCTGGCGCATCAGATCTTTAGTGCAAAAAAAAGAACCTATCCTTGCAAAATGTCTCTATCCCCGATGTTTTCATGATCATTTTTGCAAAGAGATCAAACCTTGCCGTCATAAAGATTATTATTTAAGCAAAGCGAAAGATTGGGGTGATTTTTTTTAAAAATCACCAGTTGTTGAATAAGTCCAAATACGGTAGAATAATCATAGAGCTTTTTTGTGCTTCGTGGTTGCATGTTTTTTTTGAGGGGAAGAAAAAACAAGATGACTGTTGACGAAATTATTGAAGCTGTTGGTGCAGAAGTACTGCAAGGCAAAGGCAGGACTGATCTTGATATCAATTATGCTTTTGCAGCCGACCTGATGAGCGATACTTTGTTCATCGTGGCCCGTGACGATGAGCCTATTTTGCTTATTACCGGCGTCACCAACACTTCGGTGGTACGTACTGCCACTATTTTGGATATTCCCCTGGTACTTATTGTTCGTGGCAAAAAAATTCCACCTGAAACCATACAATTAGCCATTGAAAATGAAATTATCCTTTTACAAACCCCCAAAATTATGTTCGATTCCTGCGGATTACTTTTCGAAAAAGGTATGAAAGGTTGTCCATGGAGACTGAAGTGATCAACAAGCTTTTTTTTCCCGTCATTACTTCCGACTACCCCAGTATCGGATCCAAAGCCCTTGAAGTAAAAAAAAAGCTCAAAGATTTTTTCCCTAAAAGTGACTATCTAAGACGTTTGGGAGTTTGCATTTTCGAGGCAGAAGCCAATTTAGTCATACACACCAATCAAGGGGGCAGCCTCGAAATTTTAGTTTTTAAAGATCGCGTTCGAATCATCGCATCTGACAAGGGTCCTGGGATCAAAGACCTTTCCAAAGCCCTTACTCCTGGATACTCAACAGCCCCCGAATCTGCCAGACAGTTGGGTTTTGGTGGTGGAGTTGGTATCAATAATATCAAACGTTTCGCTGATTACTTTTTTCTTACCAGCTCCAAGCAAGGCACTACTCTTTTATTTGAGGTATGGAATGATGACGATAAAGCAACTAACTGAATTATTACCCATTGAAGTTCTTACTAAAAATGCAGACCTTGATACTGCTATCGAAAGTGCATATTCCTCCGATTTACTCAGTCAAGTATTGGCAAAAGCATGCCACCGGGATGTATGGATTACCGTACAAACTCATGCTACCATATTGGGCATCGCATCCATCAAACAGATCCCTTGTATCCTCTTTACCGAAGGTCTTCGCCCCTGTGCTGAAGTAATTACTAAAGCAGAACAGGAAAGCATTATTTTACTTGCATGCCAAACCACAAGCTTTCAAGTTGGTGGTGAAATATACAAATTATTAACAAAGGAGGAAGGTGCATGAATGAGTGAGAACAATTTCCCTCAGATTGATTTTGTTATTAAGAGAGAAGGATCTGAAGCTGCTTCCCTGATCCAAGTGCTAAATGGCACCCAGGAATTATTGGGATATTTACCAAGTGAGGCTTTGGTCTATATCTCCGACAAGTTGAAGGTTCCCCTCTCCCGTACCTACGGAATTGTAACTTTTTACAATTTTTTTAAACTCGAAAAGGACGCTGATCATGTTATCAATGTCTGCATGGGTACAGCTTGTTATGTAAAGGGTGCCGATGCCATCATCAAAAAGCTCGAATCCGAGCTCAACATTAAGAGCGGACAAATCACCCCCGACAAGAAATTTTCTATTCGTGAAGTTCGCTGTATAGGAGCATGCGGTATGGGACCAGTTATGTCGATAGATGGTAATGACGTTTATGGACGGCTTACTACTGATATGATTCCTGATATTTTGAAAAAATACAAATGAAAGAACTTTCCATGAACATTCTGGATATTCTGCACAATTCGGTGCATGCCAACCCTAAACACATCTATCTGGATATCATTGAAGATACTCTGAATGATATTTTGAAGTTTTCAATACGAGATGATGGCAAAGGCATGAACGAGGAACTGCTCTCCAGAGTGTTTGATCCTTTTACGACGAGTAGCACGACTAAAAATGTCGGGCTAGGTCTTCCTTTCTTAAAGATTCAATGCGAAATGTGCAATGGATCTGCAACTATCTCAAGTAAGCCCGGTGAAGGCACTTCTGTAAGCTTTAGCTTTCAGAATTCTCATATAGATAGACCGCCTATGGGAGATTTAGCAAGCACATTATCCATCATGTTCACTATGCATCACCAAATTTCTTTTTTCTTTCGCTACGATAAAGATGGAAGAGTATTTGATCTCAGTACTGAGCAACTCAAGGAACTAATGCAGGATGTCCCCCTTCAGCACCCAAAAGTAGCCACGGGGATTAATGAATTTATTAAAGAACAGTTATTAGATTTACAGGGAGGTTAAGAAAGATTATGGCAAAAATCAATTCATTAGAAGAATTACGAAAACTTCGTGATCAAGCTAAAGAATCCATGACAGCTCGCAGTGGAAGCGCAAAAGTTAAGATTTTCGCGAGTATGGGTACGGTAGGTATTGCTGGCGGAGCTCGAGAGGCTCTCAAAGCAATGATCGATGAGCTTGAAAAGAGAGATTTTCATGAAGTTGAAATCATCGAAAGCGGTTCTATGGGTCTTGATCGTGAAGAGCCTGTTATTTCTGTTGAACGTGATGGATACATGACTACCTATGGTCGGGTTACTCCCGATATGGCACGTCAAATTGTTGCGCAACACGTAATCAATGGGCAAATAGTCAGTGAATGGGTGATTGCGAGGAACAAGAAATAATGAAAATCTATCGTATTCATGCTCTAATTTGCGCTGGCGGTCAATGTATTACTGCTGGCGGTGACAGTTTTGAGGAAGCTTTAAAACATGCCATAAAAGAAAAGGGGCTGGAAGACGAAATTCAGGTTGTAGAAACTGGTTGTATGGGAGCATGCGAAAAGGGTCCGATGATGGTGGTTTATCCAGAGGGAGTTTTATACGTTCATCTCAAACCCAGTGATGCCCAGGAAATTGTATCCGAACATTTTCTTAAGGGTCGTCCTATCCAACGCTTGATGTGGAAAGAAGCAGATGGCAACTTTCCTACCCTGGATCAAGTACCATTTTTTGCTCACCAAACAAAAATCGTCTTACGTAATTGTGGTATGATCGATTCTGAAAGCATCGAAGAATATATTGCACGCGATGGCTATGCGGCCTTGGCTAAAGTCCTGAGTTCCATGAAGCCAAATCAAGTAGTCGAAGAAATCAAAAAATCCGGACTTCGTGGTAGAGGCGGCGCAGGATTTCCTACTGGTTTAAAATGGGAATTTACTGCTCGTGAAAACTCTGAAATGAAGTATATCGTTACCAATGCAGACGAGGGTGATCCAGGTGCTTACATGGATCGTTCAGTCATTGAAGGAGATCCTCACACTATCATCGAAGGTATGGCTATTGCGGCCTATGCTGTTGGCGCTACTCAAGGCTATATTTATTGTCGTGCCGAATACCCTATCGCCATCAAACGACTCCATATCGCTCTAAGAAAAGCTAAGCAAGTAGGTTTGCTTGGTAAAAATATCCTTGGTTCTGATTTCTCTTTTGATCTTGAAATACGTATTGGAGCTGGAGCGTTTGTATGTGGTGAAGAAACAGCTCTTTTGAATTCTATCGAAGGAAAACGCGGTGAACCAAATGTCAAACCCCCTTATCCTTCTTCGAAAGGTTTGTACGGTAAACCCACAGTAATCAACAATGTTGAAACTTTTGCCAACGTTCCTTTCATTATTTTAGAAGGTGCAGAAAAATTCCGTAAAATCGGTACTGAAAGCAATCCAGGCACCAAAGTTTTTTCTCTTGCAGGAAAAGTAATCACTACAGGTCTCATTGAAGTTCCCCTTGGCATTAGCCTTCGAAGGATTATCTACGATATTGGTGGAGGAATCCCTGATGGCAAGAAATTCAAAGGTGCCCTTATGGGTGGTCCTTCGGGTGGAGTAGTACCAGCTTCAAAATTGGATACTCCCATTGATTTTGAATCCTTAAATGAAATAGGATCCATGATGGGCTCTGGTGGTTTAATTGTCATGGATGAAGACAGCTGTATGGTCGATATTGCAAAATACTTCTTAAAATTTACTGTTGATGAAAGTTGCGGAAAATGTACTCCGTGTAGAGAAGGAACAAGACAAATGCTCACCATTCTTGAACGCATTACTTCAGGTAGTGGAAAAGAATCAGATCTTAACGAGCTTGAATGTCTTGCGGAAACCATCAAACTTACATCCCTTTGCGGACTTGGTCAAAGTGCTCCAAATCCTGTACTATCAACTATACGATGGTTTAGAGATGAATATGAAGCCCACATACGGGAGCACAAATGTATCGCTAATGTCTGCGTAATGAAAGCACCAAAATCGGAGGTAAAGAAACGTGCAAAAAAAATCACTCATTGAAAAACTCCATGATTTACAAGACAGTCATCATCAAACCAATCATCTTTCTAAAGAAGAAGTAGTGAAACTTTGTGAACAAGATAGCACTCCCTTGTCTCAAGCATATGGGGTAGCTACTTTTTACACAATGTTTTCTGTTAAGCCACGTGGAAGACATATTATTCGCATTTGCGAAAATCAATCCTGCCATATGGCTGATGCAGTTCAAGTAGTAGATGAGCTTAAAAAATATCTTGGCATCGAATTTGGCGAAACTTCTTCCGATGGCTTGTTTACGCTTGAGCATAGTAGCTGTCTTGGTATGTGTTCAATAGCTCCCTGCATGATGATTGATGAACATCCTTATGGAAACCTGACTCCTTCTAAAGCTATAGAAATCGTCCAAAAAATGAAGGCAGGTGTATAGCTTATGAAATTTTATAGAACTCACGTGTTAGTTGCAAGTGATGCTAAAAGCCTTGTTTTAGGCTCAAAAAGGATTCAGGAACTACTCGAGGAAACCCTAAAAAAATACCATCTTGAAAATGAAGTCAAAGTAATACCTACGGGTAGTCTTGGATTCGAAGACTCTGGTGTCGCGATGATGGTATATCCTGAAAGTATTGTTTATGCCCCTGTTGCCCACCAGGACATTGAAGAAATTGTGGTAGAGCATCTCCTCAAAGGCAGAATTGTTGATCGTTTAAAAAATACTCCAAAAACAGCTCATGTCTCTGTTGGTACCATGGAAAATCAAGCAATAATGGACATTCAACAGCGTATTGTGCTTGAAAATGTTGGCATCATTAATCCTGAAAACATTGAAGAATACATCGCAAGAGAAGGTTATTCCGCTATCGAAAAAGCGCTCTTTCAGATGAAGCCCGAAGCTGTGATCGATGAGTTGAAAACTTCAGAACTTCGAGGTCGTGGTGGAGCAGGATTTCCTACTGGTCTTAAATGGGACTTCACTCGAAAGGCTACGGGTGACAAAAAGTATGTCATCTGCAACGCAGATGAAGGCGAACCAGGCACTTTCAAAGATCGCGAAATTATGGAAGGCGATCCTCACAAACTCATTGAAGGCATGATGCTGACAGCCTATGCAACAGGAGCAGATTATGGCTACATTTATATTCGTGGAGAATATGCCTTATCCATAAAGCGATTGGAAAAAGCTATTCAGGACGCGAGAGCCTATGGTTTACTCGGAAACAACATCCTTAACTCTGGTTTTAACTTTGACCTTGAAGTTTTTAAAGGTGCTGGCGCTTATGTGTGCGGAGAAGAGACTGCCTTAATTGAATCGATTGAAGGCAAACGAGGCGAACCACGAAAAAAACCACCTTACCCCCCCACCAGCGGTTTATGGGCCAAACCCACCGTTGTCAACAACGTGGAAACATTAGCCAACGTGCCTTCCATTATTCTAAAAGGAGGCTCATGGTACAAAACTATCGGAGTTGAGGGTTCCAGAGGAACTAAATTGTTCAGTCTGATGGGTGATTTAAACTGGAAGGGTGTGGTAGAAATTCCTTTTGGTACATATCTTTCCGGTATTATTGAAAAATTAGGACTCGGCGTCTCCAATAGCAACTCTTTAAAGGGAGTAATTCTTGGCGGTTCTTCGGGTTTTCTTATCAAACCTGAAGAATTGGATACTGCGATTGATTTCCATTCCTTAGCTCAAATTGAAGCAGGACCTGGCAGTGGATCCATTGTAGCTATGGATAATCATCGCTGTATTGTTGATATGATCAAAAATATTGCTCAATTCTTTGAGCATGAAAGCTGTGGTAAGTGTACTCCTTGCCGTGTTGGTACCCATCAGATAGTTACTATTCTTGAACGTATCTCATGTGGAGATGGAGAACCTGAAGACTTAACATCACTGGAACTTTTAGGCAAATCCATGACCCAGACTTCCTTTTGCCCCCTAGGTCAAACTGCACCAAATATTATGCTCCAGACTCTAAAAAAATTCCGTGATGAGCTAAATGAGCATATCGTAAACAAACGATGCCCTGCCAATGTTTGTAAATTTTATGAAGAATACGAGGGAGATTGATGAACACTCAAGAAAAAACAATTTCTGTTATTATTAACGGGAAAACTTTTACTGTTCCACAAGGTATCTCTATTTTAGATGCCTGCAAGCAGTACGCTGGAATCACTATCCCATCACTTTGTTATCTTAAGGGAATTTGTGATGAAGGTTCCTGCGGTATTTGTGTGGTTGAAGTAGCCAAAGCGCGAACTCTTCAACGTGCATGCATTACTGAAGTTTTTGATGGTATGGATATTACTACTGACAATGAAAAGATCCAGGAAGCGCGTAAAATGAATTTAGAGCTTACGCTTGCACACCACCCTCTGGATTGTATGACTTGCGATTGCGATGGGGACTGTACACTCCAGGATTTAGCCTATCAATTCAACATCAAAAAGTCTCGCTTCCTCAAAGAAGAAGATATTCTCGGAGATAAGAAAGAGACTGCATGGGATTCTAATTCATTTATACAATTTGATCCCAACAAATGCATACTCTGCCGACGATTAGTAAGTGCTTGCGCAAATTAAGCCATTACTGAAGATATTAGCATTTCAGCTCGTGGACACGAGTCTTCCGTCTCCACTCCCTTCAATCTTCCTCTTGAGGATACCAATTGTCAATTTTGTGGCGCCTGTATTCAAGCTTGTCCTGTTGGTGCGTTAATCGAAAAACCACGAATGGGCAAAGGCAAGATTAAAGACCTGGTTCCCACCAAGACTACCTGCGCCTATTGTGGTGTTGGTTGTACCTTAAACATATACAAAGATGAAAACGAAAACTTAATCATGGCTAAAGGTGAGCTTGAAAACTCCGTCAATAAAGGCAGAATGTGCGTAAAGGGCCGTTTTGGGCACGAATATACCCAACATCCAGAACGTCTCACCAAGCCCATGATCAAGCGCAATGGCAAATTTGAAGAAGTCTCCTGGGAAGAAGCTATTGATTTTACTGCTAAACGTCTCAGTGAAATCAAAGAAAAATATGGATCAGACTCCATTGCTGTCTTGGGATCATCCCGCTGTAGCAACGAGGATAACTACGCACTTCAAAAATTTACTCGGAAAGTAATTGGCACCAACAACATAGACAACTGTGCTCGTCTTTGCCATGCTTCAACAGTAGCTGGTCTCGCAAAAGCCCTTGGCGCTGGAGCAGCAACAAACTCTACTGAAGATCTAACAGATTCCGATGTGGTGTTTATCATTGGATCCAATACTACCGAAACTCATCCAGTTATTGGACAAATGCTTAAAGAACACTTCAAAAAGAACAAACCTACTGTTATTGTCTGCGATCCCCGAAAAATAGATATTTCCAAGCATGCTGATTTTCACCTTCAGCAACGTCCTGGTTCCGATGTTGCATTGCTTAACGGTATCATGAAAGTTATTCTTGATCATCATCTCGAAAACAAAGAGTTTATTGAAGCACATGTCGAAGGCTTTGAAGATTTAGTCAAAACCGTTCAAGACTACGATCTTGCTAAAGTTTCCAAACTCACTGGTATCGAAGAAAATTTAATC
>Ga0366817_10282_pt1 | contig 16064 bp, 10 predicted proteins | sample TotcelFGM3001N13_FD_207092 | JGI IMG/M metagenome (GOLD analysis project Ga0366817, IMG submission 207092) | Enriched cells from coal bed in the Powder River Basin, Montana, United States - Total cells FGM rep3 HSBNCT.FGM.300.1.N13 ...
GCAGACCCCGCACGCGCCTTTCGGCGGGAATCGCCTCCAGTACCGCCGTCTGCAGTTCCTCTTCCAACTCGCCCATGTATTCCGTGCCCGCGTGTTGCATCACAAACTCCTCGCCCAAACTGCGAAACTGCTCAATCTGCTGCAGCGTGTAGCACAGCAGCATTCCGTGGCCCGTTCGCGTCAGTTGTTCTATTATACGCTCGTGCTCGTTCAGGAAAACTCGGCTCACCAGCGAGAAGATCGGCTGTCCGAGTTGCGCCATCCCGTCCGTTTGGATCAGCCACATCGTGATTGAGCAGGCTTGGCGTGTTCCGTTCAGGAAGGCTTCTTGAGGGACGGCTGCGTTCAGCCAGATGCCACCGAGTTTACCTCGGCGGAGTTTCACCTTCCGCCTAGAAACGCGCCCCCCGACATCCCACTCTTTCCCCGCCGCCGCCGTTGGCGGCGGCGGGGAAAGAGTATTTTGTGTCGGATTTTCTGGGCGGATGGTGAAGCTCCCCTGGGGTAAACCCAGGGGCCTCAAAGCAAACCAGAATGGAACAGAATCAGGCACTGGGGAAATACCAATTCAAGGCAAAGTCAAACAACTGAACACGCCAGGCAGGCTCCTTTCTCAATCTGCCGCTTGCCAGCGTCGAAGTTACGGCACGAACGGGCAACGGAATTAAGAGAACCGACGGTTGCAGTCTCGGCGACGCGGGGTACATTCTTATCCGTCCGCCGACGATTCGGCAAGTATGGCGATGTCCCAAGTTGCAGGAGTTGGAAATGAAACGAACTTGAATAACTTGGACAAGTTTTTGCTTTCGCAGCTGGGCCGTGAAGTAGCATGATACTTACGAGAAGGCTTGGCCAAGGAGCTGGCCGCGCGGGCGCCCGAAAGCTGGTGGGGGGAGGTAGCCCTGCTGTCTCTGCGCCGCTCACGCCCGTATTGCGAAGCGTTTTTCCGGGAAATGCTGCGGGCTGGGATCGCGAAGTGTCGCCGCGGTCACTCCGCCGAAGTATGCACGGGTCGCGCCCACCGCATTATTTCTGCTTGTCAGCGGACCACCTCCGTCGGCTTCGAGGCGGCACGATGCACACAGCACGTCCTAACCCCTGCTAAGATCAAGCAACGTGTGACCCGCCGGGCAATGATCCATTCTCCGTGTCGTGGCTTTGGCCGCCTCGCTTGACGAAAGGCGGGGCAAGTCCCGAGCGTGTTTGCTTCTTCCAATCGTCTACGGGGCGTCTGCGGTAGCGGCAGGGGCGGAATCACCCGGGCGATAGACACCCGGTTTGTCCACGCCGTCGCCGGTCCAGTCGCCGGCGACGGGCAGATCGCCGGGGCCGCCCAGGGTGAATACGGCGTCGTGAGCGTCCAGTTCGTGATTGCCGTTCATGTCCACGATCCACTGACCGTTGCGGTAGACGCCGATTTCGTCGATGCCGTCGCCGTTGAAATCACCCACGACGGGCAGATCGCCGGGCTGGCCGTATTGAAAGACGCGATCGTTTTCCGACCAGCGACCGTCGCCGTCGGCATCCAGCCGCCACTGTCCGTCCCGAAAGACGCCGATGTTCTTGATCCCGTCGCCCGACCAGTCGCCGGTGACGGGGATCTGAGCGCCGGCGCCATAGCGAAACACGTGATCGATCACGTCCGCCCGCGTGGTGCCGACCGCCGTGCGGCGCAACAGCCGCAGGCCGCTGGTAGCCTCTTGAGGCTGGGGAGGAACATTTTTGGGCTTGGGTACCGGCGGCGTGCGGTTCCGCATGTCCGGCAGGCCGGATTCGACATCCATGGCCTGCGGATCCCCGGGCCACGCCGGCCCGAAGATGCCGATGTCGTCCTTGCCGTCGCCGTTCCAATCGCCGGAGACGGGGAAATCGAGTTCGTCGCCCAGCCGCGCCCACAAATCCGCGTCGTCCCAGCGGCCGTTGCCATTCAAATCCAGGAAGAAGTGCCCCTGGCGGTAGACGCCCAGATCGTGTGTGCCGTCGCCGTTCCAGTCGCCGATCACCGGGATGCTGTCGGCGTCCCCGAAGATGACTTCGCGGGCTGCTCGCACGCCGTCTGTCCCGCCGATTCGCGTACCCAGCGTCCAGCGGCCTCGATCCAGGTGCTGGGCGTACCAGTCGGTGACATCCAAGAAAGTTACGGAGCGCCAGACCAAGCCGCCTTGCGTCACCGGATCGCCCTTACCGCGCGGCGCTCCGGCATCGATCACGCTCAAATGCCAGCTGTAATCCTGCATGCCGCCGGTGCCGATGTAGCCAAAGCTCAGCGGATTGTCGGGCGGGGGAGGCGGAATCACGGGGCGCAGAGCGGGCGGCACGAATGCGATCGGGGCCGGCGCCGCCGGGGGAGCTACATTAGTCGGGGGAACGGGAGGCGGAATAATGATCGGCCGCGCGACGGAGAGTTCGCTGAAGTTGTTTTCCTCCGACACGGCGCCGGCCGCCAGGGGAATCGAGACGATTGCATCCCATTGCGGGTAGTGGCTGCGCCCGGCGCGCAGCTGCGGATCAATGTCGAAATTGAACGCCACGCCGCCGGTCGTGCCTGGTGTGTCGAGCCCGTCCACATAGCCGGCCGGCTGGATCTGCGTTACATCGTACAGGCCGGGCGGCAAGCCCGCGAACTCGTAGTAACCCGCGGCGTCGGTCCGCGCAGTAATCGCGCCCGATTGGTAGGTGCCCGGCAAGGCCCACTCGCCGGTGACCGGCAATCCCGTTTGCGCATGGCGTAATTCCAGAGTAACGCCCGCCAACGGGCGATCATCGGCTGTCCGGCGTCCGTTGTGTGTCTCCCAATCCTGGGGCGTAGGCTGGCCGTCGTACCTGCGAATCTGGGCGCCGTCCTGAAAGACGTAGCCGGAGAGCCGAGCGGCCGGCAACTCGAAAAAGTCATATTCGTCCAACGCTTGTCCCGCCGGTACCCGGATGCCGGTAATCCGATCGGGGACGCGGGCATCACCGCCATGCGAGCCGGCTCGCTGGCCGCCATGAAAATACTCGCGCGGCTGAACCTCTTCGACGGCGTACTGGCCGGGGCGCAGGCCTTCGAAGCGATATCGGCCCGCCGCGTCGGTGGTGGTTTCGGCCAGGACCTGACCCGTGGAGTTCAACAAGCGGATGGCGACCCCCGATAGCAGTTGCTCGCCGGCGTCCCAGCGGCCGTTCTGGTTGGGATCCAAGTGTACGATGCCCGTCAAACTGCTGGGTGGCACTTCGTAGAAGTCATAATCGGTCAACGTTTGGCCGGCGGGCACCAGGATGACGGAGATCCTGTCGTCGACGCGCGCGTCGCCGCCGTGCGAGCCGGCGCGCTGGCCGCCGTGGAAGTAGCCGTCGGGCTGGATCTCCTGCACGGCGTACTCGCCGGGACGCAGTTGTTCAAAGCGATATCGGCCCGACGCGTCCGTGGCGGTCTCGGCCAGGATCTGACCTGTGGAGTCCAGCAATCGGATGGCGACGCCCGAGAGCGTCTGCTCGCCGGCGTCCCAACGCCCATTGTCGTTCAAGTCCAGATGCACCAGCCCCGTTAGGCTGCTGGGCGGCACCTCGCAGAAATCGTAATCGGTCAAATGCCGGCTCGAACCGACGGCGATATCGCTGATGATATCTTCCAGACTGGCATTCCCGCCGCCGGAACCGGCCCGTTGACCGCCTTGAAAATAGCCGGTGGGTTGATGTTCCCGCACGGTGTACCGGCCGGGCGCCAAGTCGGCAAAAAGGTACTTGCCTTGGCTGTCGGTTTGCATGCTGGCCAGGACGGTTCCGGAGCCGTCCAGCAACTCGATGGTCACACCGGCCAACGGCTGCTCGTCCGGATCGAATCGACAGTCGAGGTCCAAATCGGCGAAGACACGTCCCGCGATGCTTCCGGAGAGCAGTTCACCAAAATTGTAGTCCTGTCCCGCATCGCCCCAGCGCAGACGGATCTCGCGAATCTCGTCGCCCGGATTGATGGCGACGCCGACCCTTGCACCGGCGATCGTGCCGGGCGTATCCAATCCGTCCCAATATCCGACCGGCTGGGATTCCACGACTGTGTATTGACCGGCGCGCAAATCGCGGAATTCGTATGTTCCATCCAAGCCGGTTTGCCGTGTCGCCAGCGCTTGTCGATTCTCATCCAGCAGCCGCACGGTGACGCCCGCTAACGGCTCTTCGCCCGGATCGAGTCGTCCGTTGTCGTTGCGGTCGTGGTACACCGTGCCGGCCAGTGATGCCGGCGCATGCTCGCAAAAATCATAGTCCACCGCCGCCTGGCCGGACGTCAGCACAATGCCGTTGATCGTATCGTTGGCGGACACCGTGCCCATCGGCCGCCCGGCAACCGTTCCGGCGCGGTCGGGGCCGTCGATCAATCCGGCGGGCGTCTGTTCGACGACGGTATACGTCCCCGGCAACAGGCCTTCAAAACGGTAACCGCCCAGCGCGTCCGACCGAGTCTCGGCGACCTGGGCGCCGGAGGCGTCGAGCAGTCGCACGAGCACGTTCGCCAGCGGCAGCTGGGGTCCGCCCGGCGTGTAGCAGTCGCCGTCGGGGCCGGTCAAGCGCGTACTGCCACGGATCGACGCCAGCAGGAACTCGCCGAAATTGTAATCGATGCCTTCGTCACCCCACAGCAACGCGATCTCGCCGATCCGGTCGCCCGGCTCGTCGGCCCGGCCCAACGTCCGGCCCTCGACGGTGCCGGCGCGGTCTCGACCGTCAATCCAGCCGCTGGGTTGCGTCTGGACCACCGCGTACACGCCGGCGTGCAGAAAGACGAATTGATAGTAGCCCGCCGAATCGGTCGTCGCCACAGCGACTTGTTGGCCGGTGTCACTCAACAGCCGGAGCGCGACGCCGGAAAGTCCCTCTTCGCCGGATTCTCGTAACCCGTTGTTGTTTCGGTCATGATAGACGTAGCCGGACAGCCGGGCCGGCAGGTACTCGCAGAAATCGTAGTCGACCGCCTGCTGGCCGGAGGCGAGCACAATCTCGCCGATCGTACCGTCGGCGATTCGGCGTCCGATCGGCCGCCCCGCGACCGTTCCGATGGTCTCGCCGCCGTCGATCAAGCCCTCGGGCGTGATCTCGGCCACCGCATAGGTCCCGGGGAACAGGCCGGCGAAGCGGTATTTGCCATCTGCGTCCGTCTTCGTCTCGGCCAGCAATTGCCCACCGGCATCCAACAGCCGCACCGTGGCGTCCGGCAGAGGGACGCGCGCCGCGGCCGTCGCGCCGCAGTCGCCGAAACGGTCGGCCACGCACACCTGACCTTGAATCGATACGGGCATCAGTTCGCCGAAATTGTATTCGATTCCGGCGTTCCCGCCGCCCAAAAAAATCCCGGTCAGCGCGTCGCCGGGGTTCTGGGCTTGTCCGCGAATTTCCCCGGCCACGGTTCCCACCGCATCGAGCCCGTCCAGGTAGCCCGTCGGCTGGTCCGGCTGCACGATCCGATAGACGCCCGGCGCCAAGCCACCCACGACATAGTAACCGGAACTGTCGGTCGCCACGGTCCGTGTCGCTTGCGGGCTGATCGTATCGACGGCCGAAACCACGATCTGCACCTGGCGGAGGCCTTCTTCGCCGGCGCCTCGCCGGCCGTCGTTGTTGCGATCGTGATAGACGTAGCCACTGATCTGCGCCGGAGCGGCTTCGGCAAAATCGAAACCCACGGCATGCGTTCCGCCCAACGGAATGGCGATGTCGGTCAGCAGATCGCGATCACCGGACACGGTCCGGCCCGTCGGCTGCCCTGCCACCGTGCCAGCAACGGCGCCCACGCTGAACAATCCGTCCGGCTGGGTTTCCCGTACTTGGTACACACCGGGCAGCAGATTCAGGCCTGTGCCGAACGAATAGCGGCCGTGGGCATCGGTCGACGTGGTATGGCCGGTGAAGCGATATTCGCCGTCGTCCAACCGCCACAGCGCCAGCGCGACGCCGGCCAGACCGGACTCGGCCGGGTCTTGGCGCAGATCGAGATTGTTGTCCAGGTAGACCTTGCCCGCGACGGAAACCGGCAGCGGCTGCTGCTGCGTCTGGGCGACGGCTCCCGCCGTGCGACTGCGCTTGCCCAGGTGGTCGTCGGCGGGCAGATCGAGTTCGGTGCCGGTCAGCCGCGCATCGTAGCGGTCGAAGAATTCCGCAGTTGCGCCGGCCTGGTGGTAGTGCGGTGCGGCAAAGGTGGCGTTCAAGCGGGAACCGTGAAACTCGATGCCCGACGTAATCGGATCGACGCCGTCGTTAATTGACTCGATGTCCGTCTTGGCGGGATCGAAACGCACCACTTCATCGACGTCGATCGTAAAGATCAGTCTATCGCCGGCGTGAAATCCGCTCAGTTCCAGGACCAGCAGCGTCCCGCCGTCCTCGACCGTCGCGCGCACCGTCGCTTGCGGGTCGGCCGTTTGCAGAGCTACCACCACAAAGGGATGCGCGAGATCGGCGCCCAAGCCGCCTCGGACGGTGTCGAAAATCAAATCTCCGCCGCCTAGCCCCGGCGTGTTCTGGTCCGTGTTGATTTCGACGCGGGTCAGCTGCGTGCCTGCGGCGCCGCCTACGAAGGTCAGTTCGAACGTGTCGGGACTCACATCGGAGCCTGTGTCTTCCTCGATGTAGACGGCGCCGACGTACAGTGGGGCCGCCGACAGCAACTGGCGCGGTTCCATCAATTCGAACCCGCGCAGACGCGGCGTCTCGGCGGCGCGGCGGAGCAGCTTCCGCTGGCGGTGTGTGATCCGGTGCAGCCAGTCCTTGGCGTGATTAAGCAGTGGCAAGATTCACCTCCGTGTCTTGCGGCCCTTCCTTAGGCGCCGGCGGTAACGGGGCCGGCGATACCGTTATTTCAGTTCTGTCGTGGGCCGCGGGGCCGTGGCAACGCGATCCTTGATGGTCCAAATCCGCACGACCGTGTCATAGCTGCCGGAAACGAGAATCTGGCCGTTGCTGTCCAGCGACATCACGCTGCCCTGATGCCCGGCCAGCTGGCCGACTTCCTGCCCCGTCGACAAATCCCACAATCGAATGAGGTTATCGCTTCCTCCTGCCGCCAGCTCATGCGGTCCGAAGAACGCCAGCGAGAAAATCTTGGCGGGACGGCGCGGTAGATCCCGCCCGCTGCGGCTGTCGAAGTTCCAGATGTGAACTTTGCCATCCTCGCCCGACGACGCCAGGAGCTTGCCGTTCGGCGAAAATGCGAGCGCGCGGATGCGGCCTTGGTGCGCCGCGTATTCTTCCGGTCCTTGCCCGCCACGCAAGTGCCAAATGCGCATCTTGCCGTTCCGCCCGCCCACCGCCAGCGACTGGCCGTCGGGTGAAAACGACAATGCACGCAGATCGTTGCACGGCCCCTGCAATTCGCCGACCAGCTTTCGCGTGGGGATGTCGTACAGCCGCACCTGAGCCGAAAAGCCGCTGGTCGCCAGCCGGGTGCCGTCCTGACTCCAAGCCAATTCGGTCACCGCGTGGCAGTTCTGGTCCAGAACGCAGGTCGGTTCGGCGATGCTGGGGTCCCATAAGATCACGCGGCCGTCGTGACCAGCGGAGGCCAGCATCCGTCCGTCCGCCGAAAACTTGACGGCGTGGACCCAATCTTGGTGCCCCACCAGACAGCGCGCGGTCCGGCCCGCGGCGACGTCCCACAAGTAGATCCGATGGTCGTCCCCGCCGGCTGCTAGCAACGCTCCGCCGGGCTGCAGGCAAACGGTCGTCACCACCGGCGCCGGCCCCTGGCCGCTGCTAGCAAGCATCTGGACCGCAGCGCACGGCCAGTTGCCGCCGAGTTGGTCGGCGGCCGAATCGCGGGCGGACGCGAACAGAACCAGGATTATCCATCCCGCAGTCGCCGCCCAAACACGAGGTGGGGCCCCTCGCCAGACGGCCCGGACTCTTGTGACAGCAACACCTGGCGGCCCCCGCCCGGTGCTTTGCTCCGTTGACATTGGTCGCTTCCCTTCCAATTCCTCTTGTTCCCTCGGCGCGCAGTCCTGCCTTTTCGTCACCTCCTTGTATCGGTCTGCCGATTCGTTGCGGCTCAAGCGAACCTGAAAAACGGGCGTGTCAAGGGCGCAATCAAGCTGGCGGCCGGACGTATTTTGGCGTATCTTGGGGAGCCTTTCTGTTTGGCTAAGGTTTGTCGCTCGAAGGGGAGTCTGGGGGATGAGGAAATATGTCGTGTGGTGCGGGATTTCCGCCTTGCTGGGCGGCCTGGTATCGGCCGCGTTCATGACGCATTCGGTCGAGCCCCGCTTGTCGGCCCAAGAGGCGCCCGGCAGCGGGCTGCGGCGTGTGATCGACGACGACTTCACCAGCGAAGAACGTGTCAGCATCGCCGTATACGAGCGCGTGAACCGCAGCGTCGTCAATATTACCACGCTGATCGTGCGGGCGGACATGTTCCTGATGTTGGAACCGCCGTCGGAAGGCGCCGGGTCCGGATCCGTGCTGGACCAAGCGGGCCACATCCTCACGAACTTTCATGTGATCGAAGGCGCGAAACAAGTCAAAGTGACGCTGTTTAACGGCGAGACGTACACCGCCCAACTGATCGGGGCGGATCCGGTCTACGACACGGCCGTGCTCCGGATCGAAGCGCCGCCCGAATCGCTGGTTCCCGTCGAATTCGGCGACTCCTCGGGACTGCGGGTCGGCCAAAGCATTTATGCCATCGGCAATCCGTTCGGCCTGGAACGTACCATGACCACGGGGATCATCTCCAGCCTGAACCGCTCGCTGCCGTCGCGCAACGGCCGGACGATGAAATCCATCATTCAGCTCGACGCGGCGTTGAACCGTGGGAATTCCGGCGGACCGCTGCTGGACAGCCGCAGCCGGCTGATCGGAATGAATACGGCCATCGCCAGCCGCAGCGGCGAAAACACGGGTGTCGGTTTTGCCATTCCCGTGAACACGATTTCCCGCATCGTGCCGCAACTGGTCCGCAACGGACGAGTCATCCGCCCGGATCTGGGGATTACGCGCGTGCTGCAAACGGATCAAGGTTTGGTAATCGCGACGCTGACACCGGGAGGAGCGGCGGAACGGGCGGGCCTGCGCGGGTTCCGCATCATCAAGAACCAGCGCCGGTTCGGCCCGTTCCTCAGCGAAGAGGTTCAGGTCGACCGCGACTATGCCGATCTGATCCTCGCCCTCGACGGTCAAGCGGTTAAATCGGCCGACGACCTGCTGTCGGCCATCGAAAGCCGCCAGCCCGGCGAAGAGACGGTCGTGACCGTCCTGCGCGAAGGCCGCCGCCTGAATGTGAGCGTCGTCCTGGGCCAGGAAGAGTAAGCCGTGCCGTGGCACAACAGGCTGAAGACCGGATCGAGTCCGCTCCAGGGAGCGTTACTTCCGCATACAGCAGTTTTTGAACTTCTTGCCGCTGCCACAGGGGCAAGGAGCATTTCGGCCCACGCGCGGCGCAGCCTTCTTGAACGGTTGATTGATCGGCGAGCCTTCATCAGAATCCCTCAGGTTGACAGGCGGCCTCACGCCTCCGGTCATCCGAGAGCCTCTCAAATCGTCGGATTCGCCAAAGATTTCTCCGTCGTCCCAATCCTCCTCGTCCCAATCCTCCTCGTCCCAGCCGTCTTCCCCGTTCTCGTCGTCATCGTCGAGCGGGTATTCCGCGGCTTCCGCGACAATGATCGCTTCCGCGAGTTCCCCGGCTGGAAAATCCAAGTTCCACATGGTGCACGCTGCCAGGGTCGCCTCGCAGAGTTCGCTACCCGCCTTTCCCAGCTCGATGAACTCCTTGGCCAGCGTCACGCCGTCAGCCATCAGTTGACGCACCATCCCCGCGAGTATGGCTTCCACTTGGTCGTCCATGGTCGCCAGGGGTTCCCAGGAATCGAGGTCCTCGTCCGCCTCTTCTTCTTCGCGTTGGATTGTATTACACGATTGCTGGAACCATTCCCGCCAGAAACGCAAGGTTGCTTGCGACCGAGGTGTGTACATGTCGGCCAAGGCATTGATCGCCGTTTGGCAGAACGTGAAGCCGGCCCACGGCAGACGCCGATGGAATTCCGCGACCACCGCGTCTGTGCGGATCTCGGCCAGGGTCCTCCTCGAGGCGGTCCACACAGCGCTGCAGATTTGCGAGGTTGTTCAAATCGCCACGGATCCAGTCTCGAGTCTGAACGTCGGGCCCGAATCTCCACTTCATCGATCTGGTCTCCAATTACACCGCGTGTTGCCCGAATCGGTCGCATCAAAGGAAAGTCTCGGCCGCCTCGAAAAGGCGGCCGACCAAGTGTAGAAAATGACGGCCGGCGGCGGTTTCCTGTAACTGCTGCCAAATCTCGAAAGTATGTTCCACCGGTGCAGTGCGCGGGGCGTCGCATGGCCACGGGTACTCGGGGTTCGGACCATCGCGTTCCAGTGCGGGAGGCAGGCGTTCGATACGTTCGGCCAACGGGACGCTCTTCCGGATCATATGCTCCCAGCCGTCGTTCCGTCCCTCGTATCCCAGTTGCCTCTGGGCCTTGCGGTTGGTCGAGAGGCTTCGCACGAAACCCACGAGAGCGCGATGCGTTCGCGGGCGGGGGCCGTGCTTCCACGCGTGAGCCTTCCCAAGCAACTCCGTTGCCATCTGCAGATAGTGCAAGGCATGACAGGCTGGCAGATCGGCCTGTCCACGCAGCAGTTCATACACGACAAAATCGCTGCGAGCTTGGACGAGGAATAGCCGCTGGTATTCCGTCATGCCCCCCGCCTCCAAATCCTATTGTCATCAAGGGACCAACCCGATGGCAGCCGCGATGGATCACGCTTGATTTGGTCGAGTTCATCGCTGGTAACGTCGGCGACAAATAAGCGGTACTGCGCCCCCTCGACATCCAAACCAAAATCGATCGCTTCGGCTTTGGACTCGGCTCCCGCCAGGCGATCATTCAACTCCAATAGCCGAATCTCCTCGGGCGGCGCCGCACGCGGCAAATACCATACTTCCCGGATCGTGCTATCCGCAATCAGGTGCCTTCTCGCCACCCAGGCAGCAACCTCATCTCGACTCCCCGTCTTCGGTGGCGCAGGCGCTTCCGCCTTCTGACGACGAAGACGCGAGGCCTCGTCGTATCGGTCCAACTGGAGATACCACTCCTCGTCCGGCAAGTCTTCAGGATGGAGCAGCTTCAAATAGTCTTTCCACGACCCGAACACAACCGCTGCGCCCGGTACGGGTTGATACCTCGCAGACTGCAGTTCGCGGCGGTGCCTGAACACCTTGAAATGCTTCGGATCGTGAGGGCTGCGACCCACACAAGCTTCAGGGGGGTCTGTTCCATCGGGCCAACTGTGAACCGCCTCAATGTCGTAGTCGAGCGTGACATCCGCAACGACTCGGCCTTCGTATCCGGCCTTCCGAGGGTCTTCCCAGGTGAACACGAGGTAGATCGTCGCATCGGGACGATTGTCTTCGGCCAAGAACACCGATATTTCTCCTGAATTCAGAGTTTTTGAAGCGAGCGACGCATGCAACGGTACAGCAGTTCGCCCCCCCATGCGTCTAACGCATTGTAGCAGGGTTTGAGATACTTGAAATATCTGCGGTCCAATGGGAGCGAGTCTCTTCCCTCCTCGAAGGCCGCAGCCCTTAATCGAACGCGGCGTCATTGCGAAAGTCTCGCAGAATCTCCTCTTTGCTCCGGCCCGCTTCGCCCTCCTGGAACGCTTGCCCGACGTCGGCGTTCAGATACGTAACCAAACCGTAGACGGCCAGCGCCACGGAAGTCGGCGCGCAATAGCACGAAAATACGGTTACCAAGCCGCCGGCCAAGGCCACCAGGCCCAGCGTGCGGCTGCGAAAGCGATAGTTGCGCAGGCCCGCCAGAAAGTGCAGGACGGCCGCGACGATCGTCAACAGACCCAAACTGCCGTAAATCGCCAGCATCGTCCAGGCGATCACTTCCGGCGGTGGTCCTTCGCGGCCGGCCTGGCCGCCTTCCATCCGCATCAGCAGCGGAAAGATACCGGCCATGACCGCCAGGAACACTCCCATCAGCAGCTCCAGGCCGCCCTGGACCATCATCAGCACGGCAACGACCGGCACATGACCGACCATCTTGCGGCTGGATACGCGAGCGGCAAACAAATCGGCGGAAGGATCGGCGACGGTCGACCGTGGAGGCGCGTAGGGGTTGTCACTGAAGGGATTGCTCTCGCCGAACGGATTGCCCTCTGGGGACTCGGTCGGTGGCTGCCTGTGCATCGACATCGTCGCTGTCCGCCTCTATGTTACCGGCCGCTTACTCGATGCGCCGTCCCGATCGTGCATCGCATCCGTTCGAACCTCGTCGGACAACGCGCCGTCCCGACGGCATCAACGCTTCCGCCCCTCTGCATATCCATAACGGGGATTTCGCACGTCAAAATCCATGTCGGTCAATCCGTTGTTCAGTTTTAGCCGGGTGTAGGTGTACACCTCCGCCAAGGGCGGCTCGGTGTTCGCTTCGACCGGCCAGTCGTACGCCTCGAAGCGAATGGGCAGATCCCATTCGTCGTCGACATACACCCGCCATTGGCTGAACAAGAATCGCTGCCGGTCATCCGGATTGCGGACGTGGATGCAGCGGCAATTTCGGTCGCCGACTTTCTGACCAGGCACCATCTCGACTTGGCAAGCGGCGTCTTCGAGCCCCTTTTCCGCGGCTTGGGCGATCCGCCGGCAGAGATTCAAAATGCCCACTTCCGTCAGCGGATGGCGCTGGCCTTCCATCGCGACGATGCCGTCGGGTTTCAGGGCCAGCGTGCCCAACAAACTGCCCGTGATGCCGGTCGTGTGCGCCAGCAGATTGCCGTCGTTGCTGCCTGCCACGTAGATCGCTTCGTCTCCGCGGCGGTCCGAGGGATCGTAGAAGTACACGTACACGCTGAACGGCTGATGGCGGACTTTGACCAGCAACCGCTGGGGATCGCCCAGCGTACCTTCGTCGGATTCGCGTTTGAGCAGGATGGCCGAGTAGTCGGGCACCTCCTTTTCGATCCTGGCCGCCGTCCGGTTGGCCCAGGTACGCACGGCCAGCAGGGGATGGTTCTCGCCAATTTGCGACATGCTGTGCGAAGTGCTCGTCCCCGTGCTGACAGGGATCGCCGGCAAATCGGCCGCAGGAGCGGCTCCGCGGAGTCCAGGGACGACGCCCAGCCCCATCCAGATGGCGAACATCAGCAACCTCGGCTTGGTATTGGGTGAATAGTACGACAACATCCTGGTCATCATGACGCTTCCTTGGGATTATCTCAAAAAGTTATTGCGGCTTGGGCGGCGCGACGTCAGCCATCAGCTGCTTCATCTCGCGGACCGCTCGTTCCAAGCCGACAAACACGGCCCGTGCGACGATGCTGTGGCCGATATTCAACTCGTGCATGCCGGCGATTTTCGCCACGGGCTGGACGTTGTGATAGTTCAGCCCGTGGCCGGCGTGCAAAGCCATGCCCAACTCGCGAATGCGGCGCCCGGCGGCGACCAGTTTGACCAGTTCGTCTTGCTGGCCGTGGCCGCGCGTCAAGGCGTATTGGCCGGTGTGCAATTCAACGGCATCCGCGCCGAGTTCCGCGGCCAGTTCGATCTGGTCCATCACCGGATCGAGGAACAGGCTGACATGGATGCCGGCGGTCTTCAATTCTCGGACGGCTTGAGCGACCGCGGTACGGTGCGCGACGGCGTCCAGTCCGCCTTCGGTGGTGACCTCTTCCCGCCGTTCCGGCACCAGGGTCGCCTGATCCGGCCGGATCTGGCCGGCGATCGCCAGCACGTCCCGGTTGCAGGACAGTTCCAAGTTCAATTTGACCGTCACCGTCTCGCGAAGCAGCCGCAGGTCGCGGTCCTGAATATGCCGGCGGTCCTCGCGGAGATGGACCGTAATCCCGTCGGCCCCGCCCAATTCGGCTGCCACGGCGGCCCAAACCGGGTCGGGTTCATAGGTCTTTCGCGCTTGCCGCAGTGTGGCTACATGGTCGATGTTGACGCCGAGTTCTGGCATGGTTTCGATCCTGCGAGGATTGTCATAGCGAGCGAAAAAGCGACTCCATCATCCTACCAGCGCCGGCCGATTCCGACGACGCCCAATCCCGCACGGCTCAGAACCGGACCGAAGCCCCCGACCCGAGGAAGTAATCCTGTGCGGCTTCGTTCAGTCCGATGCCCGCCCGAACATCCAACTGCAAATTGTCCGTCACCAGATATACCGGACCTCCGTTGAAATAGTATTCCGGCTTGATTTGATCGGCACCGCTGGGCATCAGCGTGTACCACTCGACATACCCGCCCAGACGTTCCGTCAGCGAGAACCCTACGGTGATCGACTGGGCAAACAACGTGTAGCGGCCGTGGGTGGCAGGATCGACGTCCAGGTTGAACTGCGTCGATCCGGCCAACGATAGCCGCTCGGTCAAGTCCCAGCCGTACAGCCAGTTCAGGCCGGGCAGAACGCGGGCCTTGGGCATTCTCGCCGGTCCGGGCAGCGGCTCCTCCAGTTCGGAAAACGGCTCACTGCCGCTAGGTACCAGCATCTGCGGGATCAAGGCCATCTCCGGCAAGATGCCTTCCTGGGGCGTCAAGCCGATCTTCAGCCCCAGGTACAGGTCGCTCGCCCCGCCGTCGCTCAACCGCCCCGCATCCTGGCTGCGCCGCACCTCGCGCAGATAGTTCGCCGCGATTCGGAACTCGAGCCAATCGAAGCCAAAGCCGTACCGCAACAGCGGCTCGCCGACCGAATGCACCGTGGTGCTCTCGCCGTCGGCCGAGTCGTGAAAGTAGGTGTAACCGAACTCCAGCTGGGCCACGCCCCGCCCCACCGTCGAACTGGCCTCCGTAAAGTCCGGCCGATCCGTTGCCAACGGTTCCTCCAAGTTCGGCCCGCCGCCAAAACCGGTGCCATAACTCCACTGCAGCAACGTCTTGCGGTTGCTACCGCGGCACGCGTCCGCCCGGCGCGGCGCCCACGAATCGTCCGGGGCGCGATACGCGTTCTCTTCGTCCGAGACACCTTGGGCACGGATCGACGACGAATAGACCGCCGGAATACCCGAACAAATCGCCACGCAGACCCCAGCCCAAACCACTCGCCATCCGTGCATAGCCACCTTGTCTCCCGATATTCGTCTTCCTCAACGTTTCATCGAACGTCGTGGCCCTTGCGTTGCAGGAGATTAAGGGGCACACTGCCGCCGTTTGATAGCAGGTCCTGGAACAATCCCTAAGATCGACGGAACCGACTCCACGGATGCTCGGGGGTGGCCCACGGATGGCAAAGCGAACCCACGGATGAAGGCAAGGAGACCTGAATGCCGGCATTCGTAAATCCGCCCGTCCCTGGCCCGCGTCGCCATGCGTGGCTCTCCTTCCATCGGGGGGTTGGCTTTGCCATCGGTGGGCCCTGTCCTGTCACCCGTGGGCCCTGTCCTGTCACCCGTGGGCCCTGTCCTCCCACCCGTGGGCCCGCCTCGCCATCCGTGGGCCCCTTGCCATCTGCGGCCCCATCATCCGTGGCCTGCGATCAGTGCCGCCGCTCGAGCATCCAGGCGACCAGCGTGGGGCACAGCCGGTGGATCAGATGAAAGGCTTTGGCCTCCCAGCCCGGCAGCACTTCGCGCCGGCTGCGGCGGATGGCGCGCACCGTGGCGGTGGCCACCGCGGCGGGCGATAATCCGCGCGGGGACCGCCACGCGGTGGCGGCGGTCTGCTGCAGCATCCGCTCCCAGATCTCGGTCTCGACCGTGGCCGGGCTGACCAGCAGGAGGTCGACGCCGTGACCGTGCAATTCGGCTCGCAACGCCTCGCTGAATCCGCGCACGGCAAATTTGGCGGCACAGTATTCGCTCAAGTGCGGGATGGCCACATGGCCGAGAATCGAGCCGATATTGACTGCGATCGGCTGCGGCGCGCGTCGCAACAGCGGCAGCGCCGCCCGCGTCAATTCCACCAGCGAGAAGAAATTCACCTCGAATATCTGCCGCAGCCGGTCCGGACTGGCATCGTCAAATCGTCCCAGCGCCGCGACGCCGGCGTTGTTCACCAGGATATCTAAGCCGCCCAACTGCGATTCGGCCCTATCGAGCACCGCTTGACGCACTGGGACCTCGGT
>Ga0366817_10297_pt1 | contig 15305 bp, 9 predicted proteins | sample TotcelFGM3001N13_FD_207092 | JGI IMG/M metagenome (GOLD analysis project Ga0366817, IMG submission 207092) | Enriched cells from coal bed in the Powder River Basin, Montana, United States - Total cells FGM rep3 HSBNCT.FGM.300.1.N13 ...
TGGTCGCCATCTTGGACACGGATTTCGCCGGGTGCGAACCATTGCGGCAACGGCTACTGCATCGCACGCACAAGTACGGCAACGACGACGAGTATGCGGACGAGCTGATGGTCCGGGCGTTCAATGCCGTGGTGGAGGACGTGGACGGCCGGCCGAACACCAAGGGCGGATGTTACCAAGTCGAAATGCTGCCCACGACCTGCCACGTCTATTTCGGTTCGGTTACCGGCGCGATGCCCGACGGCCGCCGCGCCGGTGCGGCCCTGTCCGAAGGCATCTCGCCGGTCCAAGGCGCCGATCGCCGCGGGCCGACGGCGGTGATCAAGTCCGCTGCCAAGATGGATCACCTGAAGACCGGCGGGACGCTGTTGAACATGAAGTTCGCGCCGACTCTCTTGCAGGACGAGACCGGCATCGACCGGTTGACCCAACTGGTGCGCACCTATTTCAAGATGGACGGACATCACGTCCAGTTCAATGTGGTGACGGCCGAAACGCTGCGTCAGGCGCAGGCCCGGCCAGAGTCGCATCGCGATCTAATTGTTCGCGTGGCGGGTTACAGCGATTATTTCTGTGACTTGTCTCGGGAACTGCAGGACGAGATCATTGCACGCACGGAACATACGGCGGTATAAGGAAACGGGAGAGACAACAACATGGCCGAACTGACTTCTGTCGAACGGGTAATGCGGGTGCTGCGAAATGAAGAGCCGGATCGCATTCCGCACTTCGAATGGATTATCGACCACCGGGTTCGCGAGGCGATCATCCCCGGCTGCAGCATGGAAGAATTTACCGTGCGGATGGGCTTGGACGCCATTTTGACCGGTCCGGATTTCCGCAAGCAGGAGATCGGCGACAACCGCTACCGGAACGAGTGGGGCGTGGTCAGCCAGTACACGAACGAAGAGCACAGTTATCCGCTCGAGGCGCCGATCGCCACGCTGGACGATTTTCAGCATTACACGCCGCCCGACCCGCACGCCCCGGGCCGATACGCCAGCTTGGACCGGCTGGTCAGCAAGTACAAAGGCAAGCTGGCGGTCGGAGTGCATCTGAACGACGTGTTTTCGATCCCTCGGTATCTGATCGGCTACGAAGGCCTGCTGATGGCCCTTGCCGCCGACCAAGACCTGGTCCGAAAGCTCGTCGAGTTGTCCGTCGATATCAACCAGGAAATGGCTCTAGAAGTCGCTCGCCGCGGCGCCGATTTCGTGTTCACGGGCGACGACTACGCCTCGACGACCGGCCCGCTGATGTCGCCCGCCATGTTCCGTCAATTGTTCGCCGAACCGCTGAAACGCGTGATCACGGCGTTCAAAGACCAGGGGCTGGCGGTGATCAAACATACGGACGGGAACATCATGCCGCTGTTGGACATGATCCTCGATTCGGGCATCGACTGTCTCGACCCCATCGATCCGGTCGCGGGAATGGACATCGGACTGTTGAAACGGGATTATGGCCATCGCGTGGCGCTCAAGGGCAACGTCGATTGTGCCCATACGCTGACCTTTGGCAACGAAGAGGACGCGGTCCGCGAGACCAAGGAAGTGATCCGCAAAGCGGCCGGTGGAGGCGGGTTGATCCTGTCGTCCAGCAACAGCATTCACTCGTCCGTCAAGCCCGGAAACTACCTGGCCATGTGGAACGCCATCCGGATGTATGGCAAGTACCCGATCTCGCTCGACACCTGGGGCGATGACACGGGGAATACGTTCGCGTGAAACGCAGAACTTCTGGTTTCGGAGTCGTCTCATGGATTACCTTGTCGGCGTCGACCTGGGCTCGACCAATTTGAAAGCGATCGTGTACGACACCACGGGGCGCGTGGCGGCTCGCGCCAGCCGGCCCACGCAGCGGTTCAATCCCGATCCCGACCGGCCTCAATGGGCGATCTGGAAGCCGGAGCAGATTTGGGGCGGCGTGGCGGAATCGTTGCGCGAGGCGGTCGGCCAGCTGGACGATCCACGGCGGATTCGCGGCGTCGCGGTCACGGGCATGGGCATGGACGGCGTGCCGTTGGACGAGCAGGGCCGCTGGCTGTACCCGTTCATCTCCTGGCACTGTCCGCGGACCGAGCCCCAGCACAAGTGGTGGCTCGAACAGGTCGGCGCCGAACGGCAGTTTGCCATTGGGGGCAATCAGATTTGGGTCTTCAACACCGTGCTGCGAATCCTGTGGATGATGGAGAACGAGCCGCAGATCCTGGCGCGGACGCACAAGTGGGTGCTGATCGAAGACTTCGTCAACTTCATGCTGTGCGGCGCGCTGGCGACCGATTACAGCATGGCTTCGACCACTCTGCTGTTCGACCAGCGGCGCCAGGCGTGGTCGGACGAGTTGATTGCCGCGTCGGGAATCCGCCGCGATCTGTTGTGCGATCCGCAGCCCAGCGGCACCGTGCTGGGCGAGATCCACGCTGCGGCGGCAAAGGCCACGGGACTGGCCGCCGGTACGCCGGTCGTCTTGGGCGGCCACGATTACTTGTGCGGCGCGCTGCCTACGGGCGCTTTCCGGCCCGGCGTGGTGTGCGACGTGACTGGAACCTGGGAGATGGTTGTCGCGGCGATTCAGGAACCGGTCTTGACGCCCGCCGTGCGGGAAATGGGAATTCTGGTCGATTCGCACGTGGCTCCCGGCCTCTGGGCTGTAATGGGAGCAACCGTAGCCGCCGAACAACTGGAATGGTTCCGCCGCGAGTACGGCCAAGCGGAACGGTTGCGGGCCGAACGCGAGGGCGGCGTCGACTGGGACTACTTGATGCAGGCTGCCGCCGAGTCGCCGCCCGGCGCCCACGGATGCCAGTTCCTGCCGCACATGTCCGGTAGCCATTGCCCGGTGGTCGATCATCGTTCGCTGGGCGCCTTTGCCGGCTTGCGCAACATCACGACCAAGGGCGACATGTTGCGGGCGATCATCGAGGGGCTGGACTATCAATTCCTGCAAGTCGTCCGCGGTTTGGAACGCGGCTTAGGCGTCCAACCGGACGTGATCGTCGCGATTGGCGGCGCGATCCACAACCAGTTTTGGATGCAGAACAAGGCGGACGTCGTGGGCAAACCCATCGAAGTTCCCGAGATCGAAGAAGCCGTGGTCTTGGGCGCGGCGCTGCTGGCCGGCATCGGCGTCGGCGTGTACCGCGACGTGCATGACGCGTATGCCCAGGTCCATCGCCCCGGAGTTCTGTACGAGCCGGACGAAACTCGCAATGCCGCATACCGCGAATGGTTCGCGACGTTCGAGTCCTTGTACCCGGCGCTCCAAGCGGTTCACGCTCAATTGCACGCCCACGCCTGAGGCGGTCGGAAAGAAAAAGGAATGCGAGGTCGTCGTTTTACCTTAGGTGATGCCGTCAATCTGAACTGGTGGGACATTGCGTTTTTCTCCCCAATCCCATTTTGAAAGGAACGCATTGATGCAGGCAGAGCGAACAACAACGGCCGGGCGATCCATGACGCGACGCGCATTTGCGGAGCAGACTGCTGCGGCAGCCGCATTTCCTCTGCTGGCCGCGGGCCGTGCCGCGGGAGGCGAAGAACCTCGCCCCCAAGCCGTAGCGGGCGAAGGCGTCGAGCGCAAGCTTCGAATCGGGATTGTGGGACTGGGCAGCCGAGGAAGCTGGATCGCCAACTTGTTTAAGCAGGCCCCGGGATACGAGATCGTCGCCGCGGTTGATTACTTTGAGGACACCGCCAATCAAGTTGGCGAACGGTTGGGGGTGCCGGCTGATAAGCGATTCAGCGGCCTATCGGGCTACAAACGGGCACTCGACTGCGGCATTGAAGCGCTCGTGCTCGAGGGGATTCCGTACTTTTATCCCGAGCAAGCCGCGGCGGCTATCGAGGCCGGTTGTCACGTGTACGTGGCCAAACCTTTTGCCGTGGATGTGCCGAGCGTTTTCGCCATGCAATCCCTGGCCAAACAGGCGACGGAGAAGAAGCTGTGCCTGCTGGTCGACTATCAGTTGCCCACCGACGCCGCGAACCAGGAAGTCCGGCAGCGCATCGGCGAAGGAGCACTTGGGGGCTTGGCGCATATCTACTCCGGCGGTACCTGCGGCGCCTTGCCGGATCCCAAGGTGGGTCCGACCATCGAGAACCTGTTTCGGCGGGCGTGGTATTCGCATGTCCCGCTCGGAGGTGATTTGATGCTGCTGTATGACATTCACATTATCGACGGCGTCACCTGGGTCACCGGTCAACGGGCGGCGGCCGCAACCGGCTACTCGCGGATCGTCCGTCCGGACCCGCATGGCGACCGTTCGGATTGTGGCGGGGTCGTGTTTCAGCTGCCGGACGGAACCTGCTGGACGCACATGACACAACTGCTGCAGAACAATGCGGTCATGTACAACTTGGCCGCCGACCTCATGGGCCTGCAAGCCACGGGGCACATTGCCTATTCGGGCAACGTCTTCGTTCGCGGCGGCCCCAAGCATTACTCGAACGCCGCGTCCGGCGGCATGTATGCGGAAGGCGCCCAGGCCAACATCGCCGAATTCTATCGTTGCGTCACCGCGGGTCAGTTTGATAACGCGACGGCTCACCGGTCGGTGGACAGCCACCTGACGGCCATTCTGGGCCGCGAGGCGATGACGCGAAAAACGTGGCTGACCATGGACGAATTGATCGCGGAGAATAAGAAACTCGAAGTCGATCTGCGCGGGCTGAAAGCATAGTGTTCACCGGCCCGAGCTCCCAAGAAGGGGCGGAAAGATGAAAATCAATTTTCTGTATTTCGATTGCCGATCCAACTACCCTGTCCGCCCTGCTGCCTGTGGAGGGCGGCGGTTCTTAAACCCTTCCGGGCCGAGGAACCATGTAACCGTTTCCGGGCCAAAGGCCCAGCGGTTTGCCTAGCCCAGCCCAACGGGCTGGGTAACCGAGCAATACAAACCGTGAGGGCCTACGGCCCGGCCATTTGCAACAAACAACCGGATCGTCACACCATGCCACAATCGCACGCTCAAGTCTGGTTGCACATCGTTTTCTCGACCAAAGAACGACAGGACTTTCTCCGGAAGGAATCCTTTCGCGATCAGATGTTCCGAATGCTGGCCCACCACATCAAGGAATGTGGATGTGTCAGCGCGTCGGTGGGAGGCCATGTCGATCACGTGCATTTGCTGGTCGGTTTGTCGCGCACCATCACGATCGCGAACTTGGTCGAACACGTGAAGACCGAAACATCGAAGTGGGCAAAGAAAGCCCCAGAAGGAAACGCTCTTTACCGATGGCAGAGTGGCTACGCGCGCGTTTTCCGTAAGTCATTCCATGAAGGACAAAGTGGACGTATACATTCGGAGTCAGGACAACATCACGCGACGAGGTCATTCCAGGACGAATACCGGGCGTTCTGCGAAAAGCACGGCATTGAGATTGACGAACGATACGTTTGGGATTGAGCCGTTGCACAAACGGCCGGGCCGTTGGCCCTGTTGTGCATTGGGGCACTCGGATACCCAGCCCGTTGGGCTGGGCTAGGCAAATGACTGGGCCGTTGGCCCGGAGAGCGTGGTTTCAAGCTCGGGGCGACGATTGGGAACAGCGGCTGAACGCCGCCCTCCGCATCTACATGGAGGCCCACAAGACCTACAGTCCCCAGTCGCAATCCGCCGCCTGACCACGAATCGCTCCTGCCGAACCGCCGGTCAGTTTGATAACGCGACGGCTCACCGTTCGGTGGACAGCCACCTGACGGCCATTCTCGGCCGCGAGGCGATGGCGCGAAAAACGTGGCTGACCATGGACGAATTGATCGCGGAGAACAAGAAACTCGAAGTCGATCTGCGGGGCTTGAAAGCATAGTGTCCACCGGCCCGAGCTCCCAAGACGGGGCAGAAAGATGAAAATCAATTTCTGTATTTTTTTGCCCCCGATTTTTTGGCCGGCCTCATCAAATATCGCTAAATATGGCTAATTCGTTTCGCCGAATGGCGCGTCACCCGGGGGGCGAGCCGCCGCAAGGGCCTTCAATTCGGCGTAGATTCTGCCAAGTAATCCCCGGTCTGTATTGCGGGTCGCGATGCGGTGCTGAAACATGAGTCGTGTCCCCTGTGTGCTCTGCCCTGTGGGACCTATGGAATGCCTACTTGCGGTGGAGAGTTCTTGGCGCCATCATTGTCCTGATCCCGGCTTCACCGGCTGGAACACGGAAATTGCCGCAAAACACCGCTGAAGTTCCGTCGCACGAAGTGGCTCCTTGTTACTGAAGGTAGATCAATATGAACGGCACGGAACTCGCTCTCAATTTTTCGAGCAATACCGAATTCAACGTCTCGTTCTACGGCACGGATTCCGGGAGACTTGCCTTCGCCAATCCCGTCACCGAGCAGGATCGGGCCGAGATTCGCTGGTACGTCGAAACGTACGGCGCCGTGTCGCTGGCCGATCCGGACGATCAGGAAGCGCTTCGCATCAAGGACCGGTTGCCCGAAATCGGCAAGGCACTCTTCAGATCCGTGTTCGACAATCGCGCCGCGCAACGTCTGTTCAATCGCTTTCAGGATGCCGACGGCCGGCAACGTGTGCTCACCATTAACTCCCAGGACGCCTCGATTCTCGCGCTTCCTTGGGAACTGCTGCACGATCCCTCCAGCACTTTCCTGTTTCGAGAAAAACCGCACATCAGCGTCCGCCGCAAGATTTCCGGAGCCACGGGTGGACGTGAACCGTTTCGCGTCGACTCCAAGGACCGCCTTCACCTGCTGTTCGTCGTCAGCCGTCCAACCGATGCCGGGTTCATCGATCCGCGGGCCGATCCCCGGGCGGTGCTCGATGCCGTGGAGAAACATGCGCCCGGTCGCGTTACCTGGGAATTCCTCCGGCCTGCCACGCTCAATGCGCTTGTCAAGCGACTGGACGACGAGACCAAGCCGTCCGTCGACATCCTCCATTTCGACGGACATGGCGTTTTTCAGCAGGTGTCCGAAGAGGACGCCGAAAAGGCCCCCGGCCTGTTCGGCAAGTCGATCCTCAGCGAAATCCAGCGGGAACGCCAAGTCCGCAGCGACGGCGCAGCGGGGAATCGCGTCGGGATCGGTTTTCTGGTCTTTGAGCGGGAAGATGGCCGCAAGCATCTGATCCCAGCCGAGGACCTGGCCGACAACCTGTACCGGTCCAAAGTCGGACTGGTGGTTCTGTCCGCGTGTCAGACCGCCGCCCTGGACGCCCAGGGCGATCCGATGGCCAGCATGGCCGGACGGCTGACCACCACGGGCATTCCAGCGATCCTGGCGATGACCCATGCGGTGCTTGTCCCGACGACCCGGATGTTGTTGGGCAAGTTCTACGAGAGCCTGGCTCGCGGCCGGGGCATCGCCACGGCGTTGGATGATGCCCGCATCTATCTGGCCAACAACCCTGAGAAGTACGAGGTCCGGCGCGGCAACGGACGCCAGATGCTGGAGCTGGACGACTGGTTCCTCCCGGCCCTGTTCCACGCTGGCGCCGATTCGCCGCTGCTGACGACCCGGCCAGCCGAATCCGCTGACACTAACCCGACGCGCGAGCGAGGGACGAACCACAACCTCCGTCCACCCCACGAAGCCGGATTCTTCGGGCGGCGGCGCGAGCTGTGGGATATTGCCTGCTGGTTTGCCGCCGAGGAAACACGGCGGATTTCCATCACCGGGTTCGGCGGCCAGGGCAAGACCGAGCTGGCGATGGAAGCCGGGCGGTGGCTGGTTCGAACGGGCAGGTTCAAACGGGCGGTTTTTGTCGACTACTCGCAAGTGCAAGCCGCAGACGCCCGCTCCGTGGCCGTCAGCACGATCAGCAGCGTTCTCCAGCGGTCGCTGATCGATGCCGCCGCGGCCACGGAGGCCCTCCGCAAATCGCCGACGCTCGTCATCCTGGATAATCTGGAAGCCGTTTCGGCAGACGCGCTGAACGAATTGTTGACCGCGGCGGTGGCCTGGTCCTGTGCGGGCGACTCGCGCGTCTTGCTGACCAGTCGCAGTCCGGATTTCGGCCATCCCGACTATCGCATCGAAGGCACGCGGATCCATCGTCGCATCACTTTGGAAGGATTGGGCTCGGCCGCCTATCCCGAGGATGCCCTCGGTTGGTTTGCCGAACTGAGCAAACTGCCTCCAGAGCCCAGCGTCCCGCCACCCACGCGAGATGCACTGATCGAGTTGTTCGATCGCGTCCAGTTTCATCCACTGTCCCTATGCGTGCTGGCCCAGCAGCTCAAGACCCGCACTGCCAAGAAGCTCGGCGAACGTCTTGAACAGATCTTGAGCGAAGCAGCCACATCCGGCATCGCGGTGGAAGGCACGCCGCGGAGCCTGATCGCCTCGCTGGAACTCTCGCTGGAACGTCTGAGCCAGCGCGAACGCCACGCCGTCCGCTGTCTGGGTGTGTTTCAGGGCGGGGCGATGCAGCCCGATCTGCTGGCCATCACGGAACTGGGCGACAGCGACCAGCGAGAGCAACTCCAGACGCTGCTGGCGGCGTTGGACAGCGGCGACCCGCGCGTCGTGCTCCGTTTGATGGGCATGGAGATCCCCGACGACGCCGGAATTCCGGCGGAACTGTTGGCGCAGCTTACGGGAAATCCCGAACTCCAGGAACACGTCGAGCAGCTTCGAGCCCAGTTGGCCAGCTTGCCCGCCGCTAAGAACGAGTCTGGGGCGGAAAACCTCTGGCCCGGCTTGCGCCGCCAGTTGGAATCCGCCGCCCTGATCGAAGCCGAAAACATTCCGGGCGTCGGCCCGCCCTTCCTCCGCTTTCATCCCACGCTGGCCCCCATGCTCTGGGCCGGCCTGGAGGCCGGCGAGCGCGACGCCCTGACCACGGCCCATCGCCGGCGGTACTATGCCCTGGCAAACTACCTCTATAACGAAGACCGGCAGAACCCGCATCAGGCCCGGGCCATCGCCCGCCGCGAATTGCCCAATTTGCTGCACGCTGTCGACCGTGCCCTGGACGCCCACGATGCCGATGCGGTCGATTTTGTGACCCGCGTCAACCGGTTCCTCACCGTCTTCGGCCTGACCCGCGAAGCCGCTCGGCTGACCCGCCGCGCCGAGCAAGCTGGCGGCCAGCGCGGTTCGGCGGCGTGGTTTCTGTCGCAATCGAACCGCGGCGAACAACTGTGGGCTGCCGGCCGCGTCCAGCCGGCCGCCGAGATCTATGCCGACATCCTGGAAACGCTCGGAGATCAGCCCAGCTACAACCGCGCCCTGACGCTCCTTCATCTCGGCCGCTGCTACAAAGCCGGCGGTCGTCCCGATCTGGCGGAAGCGACCTATCGGCAAGGCATTGCGGTGACGGAGCAACTGCAGCCGAGCGATCATGTGAAACGGCATCGCGGTGTGCTCCGAACGGACTTGGCCGATGTATTGAGGGATCAAGGCAAATACGCCGAGGCCCGTGTGCAATATGAACTTGGCCTGGAGATCGACAAGGAACTGAACGACTTGCGGGGCCAAGGCGTCACCCTCGGGCAACTCGGCACGCTAGCCATGCGGGAAGGCGATCTCGCCGACGTCGTCAAGCGTTACCACCAAGCCCTCGAATTGTTCCAGCGTCTGGGCGAACCCGCCTCGGAAGCCGTCGTCCAGCACCAGCTTGGCTTGGCGTTTCAGCGAGCACGGCAGTGGGAGCAAGCCGAGCAGCATTATCGGGAGTCGGCGCGATTGAAAGAGCAACACGGAATGTTTGGGGGGCAAAACGGCGTGGAGACGACCTGGAACCAACTGGCGATCGTGAACACGTCAGCCGGAAAGCCAGAGGCAGCGGAGACCTGGTATCGTAAGGCCATCGACGGCTTCCGATCTATTGGTGACCCGTCTAGTCCCTCAAAGTGCCTCAACAACCTCGCCAATCTCCTGCAAACCCAGCCGGGACGCCTAGACGAGGCCCGGGAACTGGCCGAGGAATCCCTGGCCATCAAGGAGACCCTGGATCCCGGCGCCGCGCAGATCTGGACGACCTACAACATCCTGGCCGGTATCGCCGATCAACAGTCGCAGCCGGACCGGGCCGCCGAATACCGCCGTCTGGCTCGCGAAGCCAAACGCAACTTCGCCGGCACGGCCCACGAGATGAAGCGACACCTGCCGGTTATCCTCGGGACATTGCAGGCAATTCACGACCCTGACACGACGGGAGACTTTCCAACCGCCTTGTCGCAGATGGAAAAACACGGCTGGAGTAACCTCGTTGCCGCCATCCGACAAATTCTTACGGGCGAACGAAACGAACAGAGGCTATGTGCGTCGCATGATTTCGAAGATTCCATGATCATCGAAACCATCCTCCGCGCGATTGCCGACCCAACCACCCTGTCCGCCCTGCTGCCTGTGGAGGGCGGCGGTTCTTAAACCCTTCCGGGCCGAGGAACCATGTAACCGTTTCCGGGCCAAAGGCCCAGCGGTTTGCCTAGCCCAGCCCAACGGGCTGGGTAACCGAGCAATACAAACCGTGAGGGCCTACGGCCCGGCCATTTGCAACAAACAACCGGATCGTCACACCATGCCACAATCGCACGCTCAAGTCTGGTTGCACATCGTTTTCTCGACCAAAGAACGACAGGACTTTCTCCGGAAGGAATCCTTTCGCGATCAGATGTTCCGAATGCTGGCCCACCACATCAAGGAATGTGGATGTGTCAGCGCGTCGGTGGGAGGCCATGTCGATCACGTGCATTTGCTGGTCGGTTTGTCGCGCACCATCACGATCGCGAACTTGGTCGAACACGTGAAGACCGAAACATCGAAGTGGGCAAAGAAAGCCCCAGAAGGAAACGCTCTTTACCGATGGCAGAGTGGCTACGCGCGCGTTTTCCGTAAGTCATTCCATGAAGGACAAAGTGGACGTATACATTCGGAGTCAGGAACAACATCACGCGACGAGGTCATTCCAGGACGAATACCGGGCGTTCTGCGAAAAGCACGGCATTAAGATTGACGAACGATACGTTTGGGATTGAGCGATTGCACAAACGGCCGGGCCGTTGGCCCTGTTGTGCATTGGGGCGCTCGGATACCCAGCCCGTTGGGCTGGGCTAGGCAAATGACTGGGCCGTTGGCCCGGAGTGGTCGAGCGAAATTGCCGCTCAATCCGGCTGCCGGAGTTGCAAACGCTGGGCGTCCCACTTCAACTGTTTGACCACCGCACCCGGGTACTCCCAGCCGGCGGCGTCCGACTGGTGGATCACGACGTCGCTGTTCTCCGCGGCCATTGCCACCGCCTGCGGCATGTCCAGGTAGCGTTGGACGTTCAGCAGATAGGGACCGTCGCGGTGCGTTCGCGGCAAGTCGCGCAGGTCCAAACGGGCGATGGTCGGCTCGAACAACGCGGCGTACAGCGCGACCGCCGCCGCCGTTCGTTTGCTCTCGAGTGACAGCGGGATGCCGCCGACGCATTCCAGAGACCGCAACGCCTGGATCGCTCGGCGCACGTCCCAGACGCGCATGCCGTCCAAGGTTTGGCCCAGCAGGTAGAAGCGGCGTTGATGCTGGGTCTGTTTCTTCTCGCTCTGATCCCACGCCGTTGGGCCGGCGCCGCGCGGGGCGACGTAAGCCAACACCCGAGACGAGTTACGGAGCGTTTCGGCGATCCGGCCGAAGGCGGCTTCGTCGGCTGGCGGCAGCGATTCGCTCGCCAATTCGGGCTCGAACGCCGGACGCAGGGCGGCCAGGAATTCGTGCCAGGCTTGGTCGTCCAGAACGTTCAACACCGCCGCGTCGGCTTTGTCTAGTCCGGAACGTTGGATCAAGTACAGTCGCAGGCGAATCGCCGCTTGAGTGGTGAAATCCCAGGCTTCCAGGTGCAACCCCTCGCGGTCGGCCGTCAGCGCCCGCGCGGCGTCCAGCGAACAGGTTTCCGCGGGCCATGCACGGAACGATTTCTCCAAAAGTGCCGTGCGCCAGGCGTCGCGCATCGACTCCCATGCCGCCGCATCGGCCGGCACCTGCGCTGGCTCGGCGGCCGGCACGAACGATTCGTGGATCTCCGTATTCCGCTGGTCCTGCGGCAGTTGCTCAAAGACCTTCAGCTGTTCGGGCTCGAAAAACTTGACGGCCGGCTTGTTGATCGGATCGGCGTCGTTTTTCAGGTGCCGGTTGAACCACAGAAACGCGCCGGTCTGCAGCTCCTGCGTATCCCGGTGCGGACCTGCCGTCAGGTGCAGCCCGAGCTTGTCCCCGGCTTTGTACAAGTCGTAGATATGGCGAGTTTTTTCGTAGGTGCGAACGACACCGTCCAGCGGGAAAATCCCGTCCCGATCGGTGTTGCTCAACAGCAGCGGACGCGGAGCGACCAAGGCGGCCACCAAGGGATAGTCCCAACGGTACGTGTTGACCATGTACATGCAATCGCAATGGCCTTCGACACAGCCGTCGACGACGTGATTTTGCAGATCGGTGATGCCGGCCACGGGAACCGCGGCTTTGATTCGCTCGTCAATCGCCGCGATCCACCAGCTGTATGCACCTCCGCCGCTGCGGCCGGTCACGCCGAGCCGCTCCGAATCGACTTCGGGCCGGGTCTGCAAATAGTCCAAGGCCCGCACGCAATTCCATGCTTCGACGCCGGCGGGCGTGTAGCCGCGATTCAGCCACCACCACATCTTATAGCGATACGTGCCATGATGGATGCCTTCGATTTCGCCCATCTGCAGCGTATCGATGGTCAGGCACACATAGCCGTGCCGGGCGAACCACGCGCCGTGATGCTGGTAGCTGACTTTGTTGCCAAAGCTGACGCCGTCCTTTTTCGAGGCTCCATGACCGCACACGTACAGCACGGCCGGCGCGCGGCCTTGCAGATTCCGCGGCAGGTACAGATTGGCGGTGACGTACAGTCCCGGTCGCGACTGGAAATGCAGCCGTTCGACGAAGAATTCTTCGTGCTCGACCCGGCCCGTGACGGTCGCCTGCAAATCCGTTCGCGGCGGCAGCGGGTCCAGGCCGAGCATTTCCAGCAACTGGCGGCGGTACTCTTCGCGTTTGCTGCTCCAGTCCGCCGAATTCAGCGCGTCCGTCAGGCAGGCCTCCTGCAACTTCTGAGTTTCCACGCGAAAGTAGTTGGCGATCATGCGGTCGCCCCGGCCGGTGTCACGCTGCGGTGGTTCCGCGGCCCACAGCGGCGCCAGTCCAACCATCGCCGCGATGCCGAGCCATGTTCCAAGTCGTCTTCCAAATCGTCGTGGCATGGGAACCTCCTGAGTAAACAAGCGGAATATGGTATCGCCTGACGATCGATGATAACACAGTTTCATCGAGCAATGGACCTGGGCCAACCTACCTTGCGACGGGAGGATCATCGTCACCTCGATTCGCCAGAGCCGGATCGCGCTGCTGGGCAAGCCCTGTTCTTCGTGCCGTTTTTCTCGCATCACCGCCGTGAAGAACCGGGTCACGCTCCAATATAACGGGCATGGACCGTGCGGGCTTCCGTCACGTCGTCGGTGCCTGCCACGATCGCCCGGCCGTCGGGAAATACGGTGATCTGAAACTTGTCCACTTCCAGCCGCAGCAAGAACCGATTGCGGGTCACTCGGCCGATGCCCTGCAGCTGTTGGGCCAGTGCGTCCAGCGACACGGCGTGCCGATCCGGATAGCTGAGTTGGACCGAGTTCCGGCCGCACAACACGGCGGTATGGCTGCCCCGGCGGCCTTCGAGCCACGGAAAATCGCCCTGACGGCACGTCGGACAATTCCCCGTTTCCCGGAGCGAATCCAGGCCCACTTGCCGCACGCGATTGTCCCACAGCTCAAATACCTGCAGACAGCGGCTGACCGCTTCGCGATGCCCGCTCAGAATCTTGATGGCTTCGCAGGCCTGCAACGACGCAATCACATTCACGATCGGAGCCAAAATGCCCGCCGTGTCGCAGGTGGCCGTCGAGCCGGGCGGCGGAGCGTCCTGCAGCAGGCACCGCAGACATGCGGTCTCGCCCGGCAGAATTGTCATCGTCTGGCCCTCGGCACCGACACAGCCGCCGTATACCCAAGGGATTCCGAATTTGACGGCCGCGTCGTTCAGCAGGAACCGGGTCTCGAAGTTGTCCGTGCCGTCGACGATCACGTCCACGTCTTGCAGCAAGCGGCCGATCGTCGTGTGATCGACGTCGGCGACGATCGCTTCGATGTCGATCTGCGAGTTGATCGTGCGGAGCTTCGCTTCGGCGGCCACCGCCTTGGGCAAACCGGCCGCGACATCTTGCTCGTCGTACAGCACTTGCCGCTGGAGGTTATTCAGTTCGAGAAAGTCGCGGTCGACGATCCGCAGGCGGCCGACCCCGGCTCGCGCCAAGGTATTGGCCAGCACGGACCCCAGCGCGCCGCAGCCGCAAACCAAGGCCCGCGCGGCGAGCAGACGGCGCTGGCCCTCGGCGCCTACGCCGGGATAACGCACTTGGCGGATGTAGCGAGCCAGCGACGGATCGTGCAGTTCAGGCGAATCGGTCATGATACATCTTAGAACGGGACCAGCATTTCCTTGACTTGCTTCGTGCCCCAAATGTTCACTTCTTCGATGAACGAGCTGTCGGGCACGTCGATGCAGTGGACCAGCGTGCGAGCGAAGTCCTCGGCGCTGGGATAGCCGTCCTGCCAACTGTCATCGATCCCCGCTGCTTGGCAAAACGAAGTCCTCGCCGCCCCGGGAATGAACGACGTCGCCTTGCCACCCCACTCGGCCATCTCCAGGTGCAGGCAGCGCGTGAACCCGACCAAGCCGTCTTTGGCAGCCGTGTAAATCGCCCACTTGGGCCAAGCGTGGTACGCACAGCCGCTGGAGACGTTGACAATCAGCCCGCTCCCCTGCCGCTTCATCACCGGGATGACTTCGCGGCACCCCTTGATGACGGACGTGAGATTGATCTCCAGCACGGTCTGAATGTCCTCGTCGGTCATCTGCTCGACCTCGGCAATCTTGACGCCGGCGCCATGATTGTTGACCAGCACGTCGATTCGACCAAAGCGATCCACCGCTTTGGCAATGACGTCTTGCCAGTCGGCGGTACTGACCGCATCGGCGCGGACGGCCAGCAAGTGATCGCCAGCTAATTCACTTTCCGCCGCCTGCAGCCGCTCAGTATTTCGCCCCGTAATGACGACTCGGGCGTCGAACTCCAGCAGCAGTCGAGCGGCGGCCAAGCCGAAGCCGGCCGTTCCACCGGTAATGACGACGACCTTGCCGCTAACATAGTTCTTCATCGGAACCTCTCTTTTTTGTGATGGCAGTATGCACATAGATTATCAGCTGAGCGACACACCGAAAATGGGACTGCCTGTTCCGAGGATTTGCCAAACATTGAGCAAGGGCGGCAAGGCGAAAATGAACACG
>Ga0366817_10298_pt1 | contig 15303 bp, 19 predicted proteins | sample TotcelFGM3001N13_FD_207092 | JGI IMG/M metagenome (GOLD analysis project Ga0366817, IMG submission 207092) | Enriched cells from coal bed in the Powder River Basin, Montana, United States - Total cells FGM rep3 HSBNCT.FGM.300.1.N13 ...
GCAGCGTGGTGGCGGGGCTACGCTCTCGGGTGGCGCGTTTCTGGTGCTGAACATCGCTCGACGGAGGCAAGCTCCGCCGTGGCGGCAGAACCTCCGTTGACCAGATCCTTCGGTTCCCATGATCGTTCGCTTCGTTCGCGTCGGTCCGCTATCGCATTGCCGGAATCGACGAAACGTGCGCGTCCGCGCGCCAAACCAGGCCATCCCGGCGATGCTTGGCCGGGACCGAAAAACCTCGGCGCGACGGCGCGCGACGAAAAAATACTTGCCGTCGCGTCCCGTGCGCGGTACGATAATCGCCGTCGCGACGGGAGGCGGTCGCCCGTGCGGTCGCAGACCGCAGACGAACGATGCAGACGAACCAACGGATGCAATCGAGCGGCGGTTGCGTCCGGCGTTGTGGCAGGTCCACCTGTCGCCGCCGATTGATCCGAAACGTTCGTCTGTATAGAGCCTGCGCCACGATTGTGGCCCCTGCCGCGTCCTGGCGATCGGGATGCTTGCCACTCGGCGGGCTGTCGAATACACTGGAAGGGAGACATTCCTCGGAGAAAACAAAATGACCCTTGAAGCGATGATCGACAATCTAAGCCGTGACGAGAAGCTTGCGGCGATGGATCTTATTTGGCGGGATTTGGCGGCTGATTCGCAGTCGTTCGTCTCGCCCGAATGGCATGGGACGATAATTGCGGACAGGCTCGAGAATCCAACTTCGGGGCCGGCGCTGCGACTGGCAGAGGCGAAAGCCGAAATCAAGGATGCAATCGATGCGCGTCGAGCTTCGGGCTGAGGCCCGCCACGATCTGGTTGAAGGTGCCTGGTTTTACGAGCAGCAGCGCGAAGGCCTCGGTGACTACTTCACGGAACGTCTGTTCGAGGATCTTGGTCGCCTCGAGACCGAAGCAGGAATACATGCGACCGTCTTCGGCCTGCACCGCAAAATGTCGAAGCGGTTTCCATTTGCAATCTACTATCGGATCGAAGAATCCGTCATCGACGTTGTCGCGATTCTCGACTGTCGGCGAGACCCAGACGCGATCGCGGCACGGCTCAGACGAACAAACGGTTGAACGCGAGCGGCGGATCGGGTCGGTCCGGAAGTCAACGGTTTTCGGCCGCCGCCGCGTTAACCGCACCGTTGAACTCCCTGATCCGTGTCTCGCACCTCGGAACGAGCGCGAGAAATGGGCCCGGATGCCGCTTGTGGAACGCTGGCCGATCGCTTACGATACCTGGGTCAAAATCTCGGTTCTTGGTTCGCTCTGTGCCCGTCCGGGCGACGGATCGCATTCGCCAAGACAGTCCACCTGTTTGTCCTTCCATCGGGAGACTGGCTATGGTGAGTATGAACGAATTGGCGGTTATCGTTGCCTTGGCTTTCGTTGTGGGCGTTCTTGCGGTCGTGCGTCTGCGAGCCTGGCGATGGGCGATGGTTGGTCTGATCTGTGCGATCGTCGCGGCGATTTTCCCTTGGCCCGATCCGATCAGCCAGATTATCCTCGCGGCAGTGTTCTTCCTGTTCTTTCTTGGTGGCGTTCGATTCGGACGGCGATGGTCAGTCGCTGCTACTTGAATGACGACAGACTGCAGCGATTGCCGTGACGGACTGATGCCAATCGCGACTTGGGACCGTAACCAACGGGTGCTCGTGCCGAGATAAATCCGAGACTTTGGGAGAGGAGCATACACATGAAGTCCTTCGTCTTTTGGCTTGCAACTGCTGGTGCCGTTGGGGCCGTCGCCGGAACGATTCTCCACCCCGGCATTCTCGAAATCCTGATTGTTTGGGCCGCCATCGTCGGGCTGTTCTACGGTGTTCGGTCTTTGCGCTCCCAGCCGCGCTCCGCCCAGCCGTGATCCAAGGGCGCATCCTGTCCCGTCGGACCAAGCCCAACTAATCGGCAAAACAAAGGCTCGGAGGCGAGGGCCGCGGTGCTTGGGACATCGACGTCACGGGATCCAAGCCCGGTTGGCCGCTCGCGCGGCGAACGCGTATACTGCTGGAGACAAAAACAGGATGAACCGGCCCGTGGGCCAAGGCTCGGCAGCGCCGTCCAAGAAACTGCGGTCGCGGCACGGCGCCGGATCGTGACGCAGGATTCGTAACAAAGCGATGGACCCAAGCGGAAACGGCGATAGGGGTTCTTGACTGATGGTGGCGTTCGCGGCGCCGTTTCCGCTGGGTCATCGCAGTGCTCGAGGAGCGGCGACCGGTGACGCTCTGTTCCGCTAAGGAGACGACACGTGTATGAACGATTTACCGATCGCGCGAGGAAGATAATGCAGCTGGCCAACCAGGAGGCGCAGCGACTGTGCCACGAGTACATCGGCACGGAGCACATTCTGCTGGGCCTCGTGCGGGAAGGCAGTGGAGTCGCGGCAAACGTCTTGAAGAACCTACACGTCGATTTGCGTGACATTTGCCTAGAACGAAGTTCCACGCAACGCTGCGCAAACGAGACGCCGCGGTTGCGTCAAGCGATCGATCACGTTTGGAATACCGAGATTTCGCAGACCGCCATCCGGTTTGGAAATCGACTTACGCCGGGCCGCGCCCGGCTGGTAAGTTTCTACCAGGAGTTGCCGGTCGGGCGGTCGAGTTTCCAGGCGGAGGGTGAAACTCCGCCGAGGTAAACTCGGCGGCCTCCGGCTGGACGGCGAACAACCGCTCATCTGGGCGGCTCGCCGTGTCAGGGATTCTGAACTTGCGGGAATAGAATACCATCGATCTGCCCCCACGCCGATTCAAGTCTGAACAGGACCCTGCGGAAGAACCACGAGAATCTCGTCCGGTCAATCCCTCCACCGGTAGCGAACGATGCAATAGAAAGCGTTAACGCCATCCCGCCAGCCGATTTTCTTCCCCTCCTCGTAACCGCGGCTTTCGTAGCGGATCGGCAATTCCTTGATCCGCGCTCCTCGACGGGCCAGTTTCGCCGTCACCTCCGGCTCGAAGCCGAACCGGTTCTGTTGGATGTCCAGCGATTGTAGCAACGGGCGGGGAATCATCTTGTAACACGTCTCCATGTCCGTCAACCGCAGGCCGGTGAACAGGTTCGATGCCCAGGTCAGAATTTGGTTGCCGAGCCGGTGCAGAAACGACGGATCCTGCGGCTGCGCGTGCAGATAGCGTGAGCCGTACACGACGTCGGCTTCGCCGCGGAGGATCGGCCCCAGCAAGCAGGGAAGATCGTTGGGGTCGTATTCCAGATCGGCATCCTGGACGACGACCACATCACCCGTGGCGGCGGCGAAGCCCGTGCGAAGCGCGGCTCCTTTGCCGGCGTTCTGCGGTTTGTGGATTACGCGCAGCTCCGGCCAGTCCGCCAACGGTTCCAAAGCAGCCCGCGTCCCGTCGGTGCTGCAGTCGTCGACCACGATGATCTCCTTGGGGATGGGCACCGCGCGGACACGACGCAGAATTTCGGCAACCGTCTGCTGCTCGTTATAAACAGGAATGACAATGGTCAGCTTGAAACCCGCCGGCCACTCGGGGCCCGCTGGCGACGCGGGCAGCGCCGGGGTTGGCAACGGATTCGAACACGGGGATTCGGCACTCGGCATCAACGGCTCCTCGTCGGTTGCACTGGGAATTTGGCCCGCCATGATTTGGTCGTTCGTGAAGCTTTTGCTTCATTCCCGTGTCGCATGTCGCCTTTCGCTCCGCGAAAGTCGCGTTCTTTCGCGGAGCGAAAGACGACACTCGCTTCTGCGCCGGTCCTTACCGCTTTCTCCACCTACCCGCCCCGCTGTGAACATGGTAGCATATTTCGTCATTTTTTACGGGTGGGACAAAGGAACGGGGATCATTTTGCGCCATGCCGCGAGACTTTCTCAAGGATATCAAAGGGCAGTACGACGTCGTGGTGATCGGCAGCGGCCTGGGCGGGCTGACTGTCGCCAACGTCTTGGCTCGCGCCGGTCATTCCGTGCTGTTGCTGGAACAACATTACAAGCTAGGCGGTTTGGCTACGTGGTTCAAACGCCCCCGTGGACAGATTTTCGATATTTCGCTGCACGGCTTTCCCGTGGGCATGATCAAGAGTTGCCGCCGCTATTGGACCGCGGAAATCGCCGACCGGATCGTCCAGCTGAAGCACATCCGCTTCGACAACCCGATGTTCTCGTTGACGACGGCCTATACGCGAGACGACTTCACCCGCTTGTTGATCGAACGTTTCGCCGTCGCCCCGGCGACCATTGCGGCGTTTTTCGACACGGCACGGGGGATGAACTTTTACGACGATCAGGCGATCACGACGGGCCAGTTGTTCGAGCGGTTTTTTCCCGGTCGCCAGGACGTCGTGCGGTTGCTGATGGAGCCGATCGTATACGCCAACGGTTCCACGCTGGAAGACCCTGCGATCACGTATGGCATCGTGTTCTCGAACTTCATGTCCAAGGGAGTGTTCATCTTCGAGGGCGGCACGGACCACCTGATCCGGCTGATGCAGAATGAATTGGTTCGCAACGGAGCCGACGTGCGAATTCGCTGTGGCGTCGAGCGGATCTTGGTCGACCGCGGCCGTGTGGCGGGCGTGCAGGTGAATGGCCGGACCATCAAGTGCCGGGCCGTGGTTTCCAACTCGAATCTGAAATCGACGATCTTCGACTTGGTCGGCCCGGAGCACTTCGAACGCTCCTTCGTGGACGACGCCCGCGAGGTCCGCTTGAACAATTCCAGCACGCAAGTCTACATGGCGTTTCGCCAGGGGGATCTGGTCGAGGAATCCACGGGCGACCTGCTGTTCAGTTCGACGGCCCGCGAATTCCGCACCGACCTGCTGCTGAGCCGCGACATCACCAGCCGGACATTCTCGTTTTACTACCCGCGCACCCGGCCCGACACACCGCCGCGGTGTTTCGTCGTATCCAGCACCAATGCGCGGCACGAGGACTGGGCCGGGCTGACGCGCGAGGATTACGAAGCGAGCAAACGCGATTTGATCGAAACCACGCTGGACGCTCTGGAGCAGTACGTGCCGAATTGCCGCCGGCGGATCGTTCATGCCGAGGCGGCGACGCCGGTGACGTTTCAGCATTACACCAAGCATCTGGCAGGTGCGAGCTTTGGGACCAAATTCGAGGGGCTGGCGGTCAGCCGCAGTCTTCCGGAACAGGTCGGCGGCTTGTACCATGCAGGCAGCGTGGGGATCATCATGTCCGGCTGGCTGGGCGCGATAAATTATGGCGTGATCGTGGCCAACAGTGTGGACGGGGAATTGACGAAGAGGACCGTATAACGAGGATGTTTTAACGCCCAGCGTTAGGCTCCGGCCGCGCGGCCGGAGCCGGGTATTTTCTTTGTGTCCGCTATCGGACGGCGACATCGAACCATGAGTCAAGAAAAAATCCTCGCCGCTATCCCGCATCGGCCGCCGATGCTTCTGGTGGACGAAATCGTGTTCCAGGACGAGGCGCGGATCGTCTGCCGCAAGACGTTTCGCACGGACGAGTTCTTTTTCCAGGGACACTATCCCGGTCATCCGCTGGTGCCCGGGGTAATCTTGTGTGAAAGCGCCATGCAGGCGGGCGCAATCCTGCTGGCTCAATTTACGCAACAGGCGCCAGGTGTCCCGGTGGCCACGCGACTGAACGACGTGAAACTCAAGAGAATGATCCACCCCGGCGATACGATCGAGATGGAGGTCACGTTGCAGGAGCGGCTGGCGGATGCCTTTTTTCTGCAGGCCAAGGTGACGTGCGCCGGCAAACTGGCCGTGCGTTTCGATTTCGCATGCACGGTGGCCAAGCCTGCAGCGTAACGCGATAGGGCCGGGGTCCGACTTACTTCATGGCGCTGCCTTACGATCCAGGCCGCCTCGCTGACGCTTCGTGTTGCGTTTCTCGTGCGGTGGCGGAACGTGCCGTGCGCTCGCGCGGCGAGTCTCGCTGAGGCGTTACCAGGGCGACGACCAGATCGACGAGCCACCACTCGACGAAGATCAAGATTACCGGCCCCGCAAACAGCACGGCTTGAACCACGCCGAGCCGCCGGAGGAAGGCGGGGCCCGCGTCGAGCAAAGGTGGGACGAACTTGCCGATCAAGGCACTGTTCAGCACCAGGAACAAGCACGAGAACACGAAGGTGAGCAAGACGAATCCGCACCCGTCGCGGCGCGGTCCGCTGCTGCGACGTCTGAAGAATCTCAAGCGGCTCCTCCCAGGCTAATCGATCTTCTCGGTGGCATCATAATTCCGACAGTCCGCGGGATGCCACAGCGGCAGTCCCTGCCGCACACGTTCCGCAATGACCTGCAACTTTTCATCCGTTCCGGGCATGGCCCTGGTGGCGGTGAAATCGGAGGCGTTCCGGGCGTCCGGTTCAAAATCCCATACGCCCAACCTGACCGCTTCAATCACTGAAATAGGCACGGCAATATTCCTATTCCCTCGATAGAAGACTAGAACCCAAAGCAACCTCTGTCATGTTCGCCAGTATCGGCTTTCCGGCTGGGGAAGTCAAGCAACCGGCTGGAGCAGGGCACACAGTTCACGGACGCGCGCCACGTCCAGGTCCCCGGTTCGGCCGCGACGGCACGCTGCGCCGCGCACGGCGACGTAGTCGGGCGCCAGCGGCAATATCTGCGGAATCGTCGCTGGACACAGTCCTCCACCGAGCACGACGCGCAGTCCGGCTTGCCGCGATTGGCTCGTCAATCGGGTCAGTTGCGGCACGGGCAGATAGTCGAGCAGCCCGCCCTGCGTCTTGTCGAACGTGTCGAACAGCACCACGCCGCAGCGCAGGTCGGCCGCCACCTCGATGACGCTCGCCGGCGAAGGTGCGCCGGCCTGTTGCCAATCGGCGTAAACCACAGCCACGGGAATAACGCCGGACGGCAGCCAGCCCAGCCGCTGGGACCATCGGCTCCTCCAATCGGGGAGATTTCCGCAATGGGCCAAGCCCCATTTAGCGAATTGAAAGCGGGCCAGATCGGCAAAATGCACCGATTCGACGGCGGCGACCACTTCCCCCAAAGCAGCGCTGGCCGGGACCGCTCCCGCCGTGACAGAGAGAACTTCCGCCCAAATCGCCGGGTCGGCGGCCCCCAGAGCGCCTCGGGACGGCTCTTTGACGTCGATCAGGTCGGCCCCGCCGGCGAGGGCCGCTCGCGTCTCGGACGCATTTCGCGTACTCACCAAGAGTCCCGTCATTGACGCGCCGATCTCCAGAGGAACAAAACCCGCCTAAATGCCACAACCTGGGAATATATCACGGATGAGTGCGCGGAACCATGGCTGGAAAATCCTCACCGTATCCTTTATCATCACGGGCGTGAAATACGAATATCTTGATGACCACCGAAGCTTTGTTCAATTCTGCGGCGAGATCGCCGGAGCCGACTGCATTGCCTTCGACACCGAGTTTGTCTCGGAAGACAGTTATCGGGCCGAATTGTGCTTGATTCAAATCGCTGCGGGCGAGCATTTGGCCGTTATCGACCCTTTGGCGATTAAGGATCTGGGAGCGTTTTGGCAGTTGCTGACGGAACCGGGGCGCGAGTCAGTCGTCCATGCGGGGCGGCACGAGTTGTGCTTTTGCCTGCAAGCCGCCGGGTGCCGGCCCAGCGGGTTGTTCGACACGCAGATTGCAGCCGGCTTGATCGGTTTGGAGTATCCGGCCGCCTACGGGACGTTGGTCGCAAAACTGCTTGGCAAGAGTCTGGGCAAAGGCGAAACAAGAACCGATTGGCGCCGCCGTCCGCTGTCCCACCGCCAAGTCGAATATGCCTTGCAGGACGTGATCCATTTGAAACCGATCCGGGATGTCCTCAGCGAACGGTTGGCCGCTTGGGGGCGGACGGAGTGGTTGGCCGTGGAATTGCATGACTGGCAAACGGACGTCGAGAACGCCGAATTTCACGAGCGTTGGCGGCGGATGTCCGGACTGTCCAATTTGGGACCGCGGGCGCTCGCGATCGCCCGGGAATTGTGGCAGTGGCGGGATGGGGAAGCCCAGCGGCGCAACATGCCGGCTCGTCGCATCCTCCGCGACGACTTGATTGCGGAATTGGCAAGAGGAGCGACGGACGATATGCAGCGCATCCAGGCGATTCGCGGTTTGAACCGGCGCGGCCAGGAACGCCAACTGGCGATGCTGGCGGCAGCCATCCGCCGGGCCTTGGAATTGCCGGCCGAGGCGTGCCCGCAGCCGTTGAGCCGCGCGGTGAATCGGCTGCAATACGGTGTGCTGGGCCAGTTTTTGGCAACCGCCTTGGCGAGCATCTGCCGCGGCCGGCAGGTGGCGCCCAGCTTGGTGGGAACCGTCGACGACGTCCGCGACCTGATCGCCTATCATTTGGCAAGCCGGCGACCCGACGCACCGTCACCCTCGCTGGCGCGAGGTTGGCGAGCCGAGGTCGTCGGCCGCGCGATCGAGGACTTGATCGAAGGCAGAATGACGATTCGCGTGGGCGATCCGGCGAGCGAGCAACCCTTGATTCTCGAACCCCGAGCGGAGGTCCCCTCATGAAGCTTGCGACAACCCGTGTCTCTCCGAGACCGGCATTCGCGGCCCAGAGAGGCATGATGGCGGGCATTGTGCTGCTGGTTGGTTTTTGGGTTTGGGGAGGGCTTGCTGCCGAGGAACTGCCTCCCTCCAGTTCTGTGACGCCCGAACTGTTCGCCACCGGATTTGCGTTTGCCGAGGGCCCGGCTTTCGACGTGCAAGGCAATCTGTATGCCGTGAACTATCGCGAACTGGGTACGATCGGCAGGATCACCCCTGACGGCACGGCCTCCATCTGGTGCGATCTGAAGAAGGCCTCGCCCGTCGAAGGCCGCAAGGTCCAGGCGAATGGATTGAAAATCGACAGCGAAGGCCGCTTGATTGCTGCCGATGCGGGGGGCGGACGCGTGCTGCGGATTTCGTCCGACGGGCGGCAGGTCGAGGTCCTGGCAGACCGCTGCGAGGGAGTCCGATTCAATTCCATCAACGACGTGGCGTTGGATCGACTGGGGAATATCTTCTTCACTGACTCGGGAACATCCTCGGCCGACAACTCCGTCGGCGCCATATACCGCTACGACATCGGCACCAAGAAAACGATGCGGCTGGCCGGCGGATTGGCCTATCCCAAAGGCATCGGCGTCACGCCCGATCAACAACACCTGTGTGTGGGCGAAAGCGCTCAGTATCGCCTGTTGATTTTCCCTTTGGACGCGGCCGCCGGTCAGGTCGGAGAGCCTCGCGTGCTGATCGATTTTCCCCAGCAAACGCACGATGGCGTGCTGGACGGCAAGTTCGCGCCCGACGGGTTCGTTTTCGACGCGATCGGCCGTCTGTACGTGGCGATGTGGCTCGCAGGCGTGATCAACGTCGTCGACGTGGCCTCCGGCACGATCGTGCGGCAGTATAACGCGGGGGGTGAGCAAGCGACGAATTGCCATTTCCATGGAACGTATTTGTATACGACGGTGGCCGCGAAAGAAGCGGTGTTTCGTTTGAAGCTGGGGGTCAAGGGCCATGAGTATTGGGGGCATCGATCATTGGGCGGTGAGATTGGGCAAGCCGCGATAGATGTGAAAGAGTGAGCGACGGTTGTGTGGCCGGGTCTTGATCGTAACGTAGCCAAATGCCAGCAACGGAGCGCTGACTGTAATTCGCAGCGAGTTTCGATTGAGGTTGCCACCACGCTTGCGAGCCTTGCATTGACACCCGAGCGATGGCTTCCTATGATCCACAGCGACCAGTCATTTTCTTGATGAGGAAGCAATCCAAAATGCCTTTCCAGAGCGGGTTCGAACACATTCTGCGCGAGCGCGAGCCGATGGCGCCTTACACCTGGCTCCGCTTGGGAGGGGAAGCCGAGTATTTTGCCGAGCCGACGAACGTCGACGAGCTAGCACAGCTCGTGCAACGCTGTCGTGAGAATGATACGCCGGTACGGCTGGTTGGCGGCGGCTCGAACGTGCTGGTTCGTGACGAAGGTGTTCACGGCCTGGTAATTCACTTGTCGGCAGCTCAATTCGGCCAAGTGCGAACCGATGACGACGGCCTGACGGCCGGGGGCGGTGCGAAGCTGTCCCACGCGATCTCGGTAGCCGTCCGAGACGGATTGGCCGGGTTGGAGCAGCTGGCAGGCATCCCCGGCACGATCGGAGGCGCCCTGCACGGCAATGCGACATGTCACGGAACCGACATTGGGCACGGTACTCAATCCGCGACGGTTCTGACGCATGCCGGCCAGATCGTGGACCGTTCTCGAAGCGATTTTTTGTTCGCGTACCGAGAAAGCAGTTTGGACGAGCTAGTGATCCTCGAGGCTCGCTTCGACCTCGAACGCTCGGAACCACGGGAGTTGACCAAGCGGATGCAAAAGCTGTGGATCGTGAACAAGGCGGCGCAGCCGTTGCGAGATCAGCGGGCGGCGATGTTGTTCAAGGACCCGGGCGGGATCAGTGCGGCGAGCTTGATCGATCAAGCGGGGTTGCACGCCGCACGCGTCGGTGGCGTCGAATTGAGCGACCGGAATGCGAACTACGCCGTAGCGGAAGCGAACGCGACCAGCCGGGACATGCTCGGCTTGATGGACTATCTGCGGGAAGGCGTGATGCAGCGTCTGGGCGTCGAATTAGAGACCGCCATCGACATTTGGTAACGTTCGCATTGGGTAACGTTCGCCTGTTCGCGGGCGACTCGCGCAAGGAGGCCCGAGTCATGAATGCTGCGAAACGCAAAGCGGAGCCGCCATCGAGCGGCACGACGGCGGGATTCCGGCAGCGGGCTTTTCGCCGCGTCCTTCCCGTTTTGCTGCTGGTCGCCGGCCTGACGGGCGGCGCTTACTACGGCTGGCAGCGCGTGGGGCCCCAGATCGCGCAAGGGCCGGAGTACGCGCTGGAAACCGAGCAGATCGAGATCACCCCGCAACCGCCGCCTTGGATCCGAGCGGACATTCGCGCGGAAACCATCCGCGACGGTGGCCTAAGCGATTTATCGCTCCTGGACCGTGAACTGACCGTCAAGATTGCGCGGGCGTTTAGCCTGCACACCTGGGTCGAAAACGTGCGCCGCGTCAGGAAGGAACAGGCGAACCCGCCTCGCGTGCTGGTCGAGTTGGTTTATCGCAAGCCCGTGGCGATGGTCGAGGTCACGATGAACGATCGGCCTGGTTTGCTGCCCGTCGACGTATATGGCGTCCTCTTGCCGCCCGGGGATTTTTCGGCGGAACAAGCGCGAGACTACCTGCGGCTGTCACTACCCAATGCGACGCCGGCCGGACCGGTGGGCACCCCCTGGGGCGACCCGCGCGTCGACGGCGCGGCGCGAGTCGCGGCCGTTCTCCAGGAGCATTGGAAGCCCTTGGGACTGTATCGGGTTACCGCCCAGCCAACCGAACCGCCCCGCACGAATCCGAAAGAAACGGTCTTCGTCTTGACGACACGCCGCGGCGCGCAAGTCGTCTGGGGTGTCGCCCCGCACGTCGACGACGTTGCGGATGTGAAAAAGGCACTGGGCAAAGTCGAACGGCTTGTCGCGTATGTCGAACAGCACGGGCCCTTGGACGGCCTGAATTCCGAGGCTCAAATCGACCTCACTCAAGCCGCCATACCCAACCAACGCACCGCCAACTTGCCGGGGCGCGATGACAGCTAGTGCCGACCAGGCGTTATCCTACCCCTCGGCGACCTTCAATGAGGCATTTGGACCTGGCCCGCGCTGCGGTTCCATTCGGTCCTTCAACTCTTGACGCACCACCGGCATGTTAGACGGCGCCTCGACGCCCAACCGAACCCCGCCACCCGTCACGCGGACCACGGTCACCGAAATATTCTCGCCAATCAGAATCCGTTCTCCGACCTTGCGGCTGAGTACCAACATGGGAACCCGATCTTCCTTGAAAAAGGGTTGGCAACAGTAAAACGACGCACGCCTTGAAAAAGAAATTGAGGGCAGGATTGAATTGGCGATATGATAGCAATGGCAGCAATGCAATGCAATCCCGAAATCCTGTTTATGACGATAGTTTGAGTCAGTAGTAATCTTTGCAATGCCCAGCAACAACGCCTTTGCACACCAGTGCTACTCAGCAGAAAAGCCAACGACAGCCTGGCATTTAGTCCGTCCACCCGAGCAGCCCGCGGTTGAATCGGCGGAGTACCTGCAGCAGCTGGCGTCGGTGGGCGAAGCCTACCGTAATGCGGGCGTTCGTACCATCTGGCTGGTTCACGGCACGTTTGCGGGGGACGATGTGGTGGGACTGATCCGCATTTTGGAGTGTGTCGCGCCGGGAATCGCCGGACGTTTGCGGCAGTTGGCCAAAGGGCTATTCGACAGTCTGGCTCGGGACAGCGGCAACTATACGTCGCAGTACGCTGCCGAGTTTCAGCGCACGACGGGGATTCCCGTGGAACGTCTGACGTGGTCCAGCGAAGACCATCACTTGGCTCGTGCTCAAGCTGCCGTGTGCCTGCTTGACCGGCTGGTCGAAACGGGCTGCGAAGCCCACGATCGCTTTTTATTGTGGGGCCATAGCCATGCCGGAAACGTGTTTGCGCTACTCACCAATCTGTTGGCTGCCGACAGCGCACAGCGGGAGTCTTTTTTTGCGGCTTCCCGTTGTTACTATCGCCGACGATGGCTCGGCGGACTGAACCATCGCGTCTGGGAGCGCGTCCGGCAATGGTTGGAGACGCCCGCCCACGAGCGCCGAATGCCTCAGTTGGATTTCGTAACCTTTGGCACCCCGATTCGGTATGGCTGGGACACGAACGGGTACGCCAAGCTGCTACATTTCATCTATCACTGCCCTCGCTCCGGCGTCTTGGAGCACCTCACGGCATTGCCGCGATCGCTCGAAGACTTGCTTCACGCAACGGACGGCGATTATATCCAGCAGTTGGGGATCGCAGGAACCAATCTGGCGCCGGCGGGGTTCGCTTGGCGATTGTGGCTGGCCGATTGGCGACTGGGCCGGCTGCTGCAGCCAGGGATTCGTCAGCGGGATCTGCTTCAGCGGCTGAAGATCGGCCAACGCGTCCCGCACGAAGGCGAGACCTTACTGGTGGAATACCCCGCGGGTCCTGAGGCCCGAGAACTGGCGGGACACGCAATCTACACACGACTGTGCTGGCTGCCCTATCACGCAACCGAGGTGGCCCGCCGGTTTTACGGCCGGGGAGAGGTCCGAAGATTCACAGCGAGCCAAGCTTGAACTTCCCGATTTACTCGTTTAGACTGTGTCCTGATGTCACCAGAACTTGCTTACCAACAGTGCATTTCTCCCGCCTGCGGCGCTACTTACGGCGTCGCCGAGGTCCGCGTTGCCTGTGACCGTTGCGGCGATTTGCTGGACGTCGAATATGATTGGGACCGTCTGAGGCCGCCGGACAGTCTGCGTTACTTCGAGCAGTGGTGGGGCCATCGTCGGATGCCAACGCGGCACAGCGGCGTCTGGCGATTCCATGAATTGCTGCCTTATGCCGCCGCCGAATCGCTGGTGACGGTCGGCGAAGGTCAGACGCTGTTACAGCAGGCGGACGGCGTGGGCGCGTATGTGGGCCTACAGCCCGGCCGCTTGCACTTGCAGTACGAGGGCTTGAATCCCTCGGGCAGCTTTAAGGACAACGGCATGTCGGCGGCCTTTACGCACGCGCGGCTGTCGGGCGCTTCACGGGCCGCGTGCGCTTCGACCGGCAACACGAGTGCGTCGTTGGCCATGTACAGTGCCGTGACGCAGCTGATGAAAGCCGTGATCTTCATCGGCTCGGGCAAGATCTCGTACGGCAAGCTATCGCAGGCTTTGGAGTACGGTGCGTTGACCGTTCAGATTGACGGCGATTTCGATGACGCCATGGCCCGCGTCCAGGAAGTCTCGCGGGATCTGGACATCTACCTGGTGAACAGCGTCAATCCGTTCCGACTGGAAGGCCAAAAGACGATCATGTTCCGCGTCTTGGAATCGCTCGGCTGGGAGACGCCGGATTGGATCGTCGTGCCGGGCGGAAATCTGGGGAATTCGAGCGCGTTTGGGAAGGCGTTTGCCGAGTTGGCCCGCTTGGGATTGATTTCGCGCGTGCCACGATTGGCGGTGATCAACGCCTCCGGAGCAGACACCTTGTACGAGTTGTACGACCGGCGCGGTTTACGGTGGAACGGGGGCCAAGCCGGCGGGTCCTTGATCGCCGACTACTATCGGGAGTTGGACGAACAGCACAAGAAAGCGTCGACGATCGCCAGTGCGATCGAAATCAACCGGCCGGTGAACTTGCGGAAGTGCCTTCGCGCTTTGGAATTCTGCAATGGCGTTGTCCGGCAGGTGACCGACCAGGACATATTGGACGCGAAAGCTCGCGTCGGCGCCGGAGGTTTCGGCTGTGAGCCGGCCAGTGCGGCCAGCGTAGCAGGCGCGAAACAATTGGTTCGCGAGGGCGTCATCGGTCCAGACGAACGGGTTGTCTGTGTGTTGACCGGCCATCAGTTGAAAGATCCCACGGCGACGGTTGCGTATCACACGGCGGATCGGGAACATTTTCAGCGGGCGCTGGGTAGCCGCGGCGTCGAGCGAGCGGAGTTCGCTAATCACGCGATTGCAGTGCCGAACGATTTAAGCCGGATTATTCAAGCCATTGAGCAGGGGCGTTGACGATGACCAGGACGCGCGTCGCCATCCACGGGGCCGCCGGACGCATGGGCCGGCGGCTGATTGCTTTGGGCAGCACGGACCCCGAATTGCAGATCGTCGCCGCCCTGGAACGTGGCGGTCATCCCGAATTAGGGCAAGATGCGGGCTCGTTGGCCGGCGTGGCCGCCCTGGGTGTTCCCCTGACGACAGCCTTGGACGTCGAAGCCGATGTGCTGGTGGACTTTTCCCTGCCCGCCGGCGCGGAAGCGGCGATCGTACTGTGCGCCGGGCGGCGTCTGCCGCTGGTCTTGGCCACGACCGGATTGGAGGATGCGCAGAAAGACCAGTTGTGTACCGCCGCCGCGCAGATCCCTATCGTTTGGTCGCCCAGTATGAGTTTGGCCGTGAACCTAACGATGAAGCTGGCGACCATCGCCGCCGGCGCGCTGAAGCAGGTTCCCGGCGGGGCCGACGTAGAGATCATCGAGCGGCATCATCGTTTCAAGAAAGATGCGCCCAGCGGCACGGCACTGCGGTTCGGTGAGTTGATCGCGGGCCAGATGGGGCAGACTCAGCAAGCCCACGGCCGCGAAGGTGTGCTTGGCGAGCGGCCACGCGATGAGATCGGCTATCACGCCGTCCGCGCCGGCGACAATCCCGGCGAGCACACGATCCTGTTCGGCCTGCTGGGCGAGAGTATCGAACTGACAGTTCGAGCTTCCAGCCGCGATTGCTATGC